>CAJIBL010001108.1_pt1 | contig 33405 bp, 20 predicted proteins | sample 9199351 | NCBI WGS metagenome assembly CAJIBL01 (sample SAMEA7708304, study PRJEB35096) | sediment metagenome | biome: marine neritic benthic zone biome [ENVO:01000025]; feature: sediment [ENVO:00002007]; material: shallow marine sediment [ENVO:03000034] sea grass bed [ENVO_01000059] ...
CCTGGACGCTGCCATTGCTGGTGATTTTGATTCTCGCGTGGATGGTTTACCGGTTGCTCACGAGCAAGCCTGTTTACTGGCTCTGGTTGATAGGTGGCGGTGTAGTGGGCTGCTTTTTGATTTATCCCTTTATGAGTGGCTTTCTGACGAGCACGCTGACGACACCTGTGGCATTTGTGCCGGAGAAAATGCAGACTCCCATGTCACGCTTTCTGGCGTTGCAGTGGCCTGTGTTACTGCTGATTGGCATGGGGTTTTGGGAAGGGCGGTATCGCAAAATTGCCTGGATGTTCAGCGTATTGTGGTTATTCTTGATCATTTTGTCGGAAGTCATATATATCGACGACCCAACGGGTGATCATTTTAGTCGCACCAATACGGTTATGAAGTGGTGGGGTTGGATTCAGGTTGGGGTATTTCTCTCTATCGGCGCGCTGCTGTTGAGCTCCTCGGTAAAGTGGCTGCGTTGGTCGTGTGCTGCTGTACTGTTCATCATTGCATTCAGTGCAGGCTATGATATTCAACGTTACTGGCTTTATTCGGGGAAGCACTATGCAGGTTATATGGAGGGGCACCGCTGGTACACGCAAAATGCCACTAACCGCCAGATGTTTGAGTATCTGCAAGCCGCCCCCGATGGCATTGTGCTGGAGCCTATCCTGGATAATGCCTACAGTAATACAAGTATTTACGGTATCTTTAACGGTAAGCCGGTATTGTTGGGCTGGCCCTCTCATCTGCGGACCTGGCATGGTTCGGTACCGCGTATCTGGGTGCTCAAAGACGAGATCGGGGAATTTTACAAAGGTGAGAAGCAGGACACCCTAACGTGGTTGTTGGCCAACGATGTACGCTATATTGTATTTGGGCCCAAGAGTAATAATAAGGCCTTTGATAAGATACACGAGCAGATTAAGGGCGAATTCGCCTGGTTAGAATTTGAGCATTCACGGCGCCGTCATACGGGCATTTGGGTGCGTAAAAATTAATTAAAGGTTCCCATAAGTAGTGAGAAAAGTGCAGTGAGCAATAAAGATAAGAAATGCCTGTCCCTGCTGGTGCCCATGTACAATGAGTCCAGCGTAATTCCGATATTTTTCGATACTGTTTTGAAGGTGCTGGAAAGCATTAGTTACGAGCTTGAAATTGTTTGTGTGAATGATGGCTCCAAAGACAATACCCTTGAGCTTTTGAAACAGTATGCAGAGAAGGATTCACGGGTTAAAGTGGTCTCTTTCTCCCGTAATTTTGGCAAGGAGCCTGCAATGACTGCAGCGCTGGACTATGCCACTGGCGATGCAATTATTCCCATTGACGCCGACCTGCAGGACCCGCCTGAACTCATCCACGAAATGGTTGCCAAGTGGGAAGAGGGGTTTGACGTTGTGTTCGCACGGCGCTCCTCTCGGGATACAGACAGCCCGTTAAAGCGCAATACTGCGCTATGGTTTTACACCCTGTTTAATAAAATGAGTGATACCTATATTCCTTCGAATGTAGGTGATTACCGGCTGATGGACAGGAAAGTGGTCGAGGTAATCAAAAAACTGCCGGAAAAAGACCGTTTTATGAAAGGCCTGTTTTGCTGGCCCGGGTTCAAGGACACTACCGTAGAATATGCTCGCCCTGAACGGGCTGAAGGTGAAACCAAGTTCAATATGTGGAAGCTTTGGAATTTCGCCATCAGTGGCATCGCTTCCTTTAGCACCATGCCAATTCGGGTCGGGATTTATCTGGGTTTGCTTATTTCTGCCTTCAGTTTTGTCTATGCCATTTTTATTGTCACGAAAACGCTGTTTATGGGTGTGGACGTGCCCGGTTATGCGTCCACCATGGTAGCAACGCTTTTTCTCGGCGGTATTCAGTTGTTTTTCCTCGGCTTGCTTGGCGAATATATTGGTCGTATCTACAAAGAAGTAAAGAACCGACCTCTTTATGTTGTTGAAGAAACCCACGGGTTCTAAATTGTTTGTACATATTGTCAGGCGGCACTTAAGTCGCGAATTAATTATTCAGTTAATGATCTTTGCGGTAGTGGGCGTTACCGCAACGCTCACACATTACTTTACCGCTCTTTTCAGTCACGAACTCGCTGGTATTGATTTGTATCTCTCGAATTTATTTGGCTACGTGGCAGCGGTGATGGTGTCCTACTTTGGTCATGGACGCTTTACCTTCAAACAGGAACTGAATTGGGGGGTGTTTACTCGATTTGCGATTGTTTCCGTTTCCACCTTTCTTTGCAGTGAGCTTATTCTTTTGGGGCTGGAAAAGGGGCTGCAGCTGCCGCACCGTTTATCTCTGGCGGTAGTGGTTTGCACTATTCCGCTAATCACTTTTGTTTTAAGCAAACTTTGGGTATTTCGCTCACCGGCTCAAAAAGAAAAACCGTAAATCTGGTACAGCGCTGCGCCTGCGGCTCCGGTGAGTACAGTCACAATCAAGCCCGGAATAAAGAGCTTTCGTGCATAGGCTGTTTGTTTGGGGTGCAGGTGGCAGTAGAGCAATACCAGCGGGATTACCACGCTCGTCAGCGCGCCCAGCCAGTGATAGCGGCGCGCCATAAACATCGGCACGATAAAAAATAGAAACAACAGTGAGCCATAAACATAGTGTTTGTTACCCATGGCGGTAAGCAGGGTCATCAGGGCGCCGACAAACAGCAGTGAGATGCCTATGGCCAGAAAAATGGTTAAAACGATAAGCAACTCAGGATTCAATGTCTTCCACTCCCACTAGTGGCCAGCCGCCCAGTTCTTTCCATTTATTCACGATCAAACAAAATAAATCGGCGGTTTTTTCTGCATCATAGGCGGCTGAATGGGCTTCGCGATTGGAAAAATCGATGCCTGCCAGTTTACAGGCAACCGCCAGTACGGTGTGACCATAAGCCAGGCCCGAGAGGCTTGCTGTATCCATGCACGAAAATGGATGGAAGGGGTTGCGCTTTAGTTCGCAGCGGGCTGCTGCGGCGTTAAGGAAATTGAGGTCGAAATGGGCATTGTGACCCACCAGTACTGCGCGATTACAGCTCTCAGCTTTGACGGCTTTGCGTATGGCCTGGAAGATTTCACTCAGGGCAATTTGCTCAGGTACAGAATTCCTGTTCTCACATTCCAGGTTGATACCGGTAAAGTCCAGCGCTGTTTGTTCAACATTTGCACCAGGAAAGGGTTCAACGTGGTAATCGAAAGTTTGATCCCTGTGTAAGACTCCTTGCTCATCCATTCGCAAGGTAACTGCAGCCACTTCCAGCAGTGCATCGCTTGTGGCGTTAAAGCCGCCTGTTTCCACATCGATAACGACTGGCAAAAAACCGCGAAAGCGTTTCGCCATTAAAGTTTTGGCCGTATTGTTGTCGTCCACTTAATTTCCTTTTACTTCTGTAATTTCCATTGCAGAGTTTCGCCTGCCATTAGTGGCACGATTTCTTCTCCGGCATAGGGCAAACTGGCAGGTACTTGCCAGGGGCTTTTTATCAAGGTGATTTTGTGCGTATTTCGCGGCAGGCCATAAAAGTCCGGGCCATTAAAGCTGGCAAAGGCTTCCAGTTTATCCAGCGCATTATTTTGTTCAAATACAGTCGCATAGAGTTCCATCGCTGAGAAGGCCGTATAACTGCCGGCACAGCCGCAGGCGGCCTCTTTTTTCGATTTTGTGTGTGGGGCTGAATCTGTTCCCAGGAAGAATTTGGGCTCACCGCTGCAGGCCGCCTTATTCAAGGCCTGTTGATGGATATTCCGCTTGAGGATAGGCAGGCAGAAGTAGTGAGGGCGAATGCCTCCGGCGAGCATGTTGTTACGGTTAAACAAGAGGTGATGTGCGGTAATGCTCGCGGCGATATTGGCAGGCCCCTCGCTGACGAACTCGGCGGCCTGTTTGGTGGTTATGTGCTCAAGCACAATTTTCAATGCAGGAAAATCGGCCACCACTTTTTTGAGTGTGCGCTCGATGAACACCGCTTCGCGATCGAAAATATCGATATCGGCGTCGGTAACTTCCCCGTGTATCAGCAGTAACAGGCCGTGCTGCTGCATCGCCTCCAGGACGGGGTAAATATTGCTGATATTGGTAACACCTGAATCGGAGTTGGTGGTTGCGCCGGCAGGGTAGAGTTTGCAGGCGACAACGCCAGCAGCCTTGGCTTCGGCAATATCCTGCGGGCTTGTGTTATCTGTGAGATACAGCACCATTAGGGGTTCGAAAGACTCTGCGGCAGGCAGCGCGGCAACGATACGCTCTTTGTAGGCCTGGGCCTGGGCAGCGTTAGTCACCGGTGGTACCAGGTTTGGCATGATAATAGCGCGGGAGAAAGCCCGTGCTGCGTGCGCTACGGTTGTGCTCAGGGCATCTCCGTCGCGCAGGTGAATGTGCCAGTCGTCGGGAGCGGTGAGGGTGATACTGTCAGTCATGGAATTGTAGCTATCCTTTCTAATAAGCAGGGGCATGCTACCGGAAAACGCTTCGCGATGCATTGCTCAAGATTTTGCTTGCGTGGCCGATAGCCATAAGAAGTACTGTATGAGGTAGATCGGTGGAAAGACCCGTGCAAAGATCCGTGGAAACAGCCGTACTATTGCTGATGATGAGCTTGGGTGCTGTGTTCGCACACGCTGCCAGCTATACCAATGCCATCAACGATAGCAGTTGGCGATCCGTTACATCGGTTTTTGAGTGCCGGCTGGAACAGCGCGTTCCTTTCTTCGGTGAAGCCGTTTTTCGTACTCGCGCTGGTGAAGCTTCCGGTTTCTACCTGCGCACCCGTTCGCCACGTTTTCAGGCCGGCGAAGCAAAGCTGCTGGCACGGTCACCCGTTTGGATGCCGGAGCCTGTTGAAATGGACCTGGGTATGGTGCCGGTGAAGCGCGGAAATCGCCCCCTTTGGCTCGGTACCGAGAGCGCCGAGCTTATCCTCGCACAGTTGAGCGAGGGCCTTGAAGTGGAGCTGGTAAAGGACAGTTGGTACCTGCCAGAGCCTAGCCAGCCTATTCGCCTGGCCATGAGCAGTATTGGGTTTCGCGCGGCTTACCGTAAATACCTCAATTGCCTCAGCGGCCTGCTGCCAGCAAATTATGATCAGATGAAGCGTTCTGCGCTGTATTTTCCTGCCGGTGAAACCGAGGAATTAACAAGCAGAATGACTCGCAAATTAGACCGAGTGCTGAAGCTGGTTAAACACGATAACAAGATCCGTCTTTTTTACATTGACGGTCACACCGATTCTGCGGGTGATCGCGCCGAAAACCTGGAGCTCTCAAAACAGCGCGCGGAGATGGTTAAAGAATACCTGACCACACGAGGCATCCCGGAAGAATGGATTACCGTTCGCTGGCATGGAGAGCGATACCCCGTTGTTTCCAACGGTAATGCCAGTGGGCGTGCGAAAAATCGTCGGGTCACGCTGCGCATGGAGCGCGTTGAAGAGGTGGAGGTGCTGCCGCTGGCGGCCAACGGCAGCAAGTAGTCAGTCAGGTCTCCAGCGCTTTTTCGATACGATAAAGGATATGCTCCCTGTGAGCGCGGGTACTCAAATCCCCCCGTGTATTCTTCTCCATCGCTTTTTCTATCCATCGCAGACGATTCAGGGCCATGGACTGGGCTATTTTTGAGTAATCCCCGCTATTAAGCACATGAATCAGGCGCTGGGCATAGTCTACCTGCAGGTTCTGGCGGTAGCTGTTCACATTGCCTTTAAGATCCTGCTTGAAAATCGCATCGGTGAGGCTGACAAAGTGCTCGTCTACGGAGTACTGGTTGCCGTATTGCTGACTGTCAATCAAGCGCGTGAGTACCGCCGGGTGGGTCAGGTGGTCCAGAATGCCACGCTGAATGTCCAGTGCTGCCTGGTGTAGTTTCGGGTCCTGGGTGTGATCGTAGTGGTTGAAGCCCCGGCGCTGTTCGAGCAGAAAAGCGGCGTTGGTAGCAAAGCTGTCGAAGGCTTCAGGTGCAAACAGTTCTTTGGTCAATATGGCCATCGCTTCACGTTGCTTGCGCACGTCCACCGGCGTGAACGGCGTTTCGGCTGCACCAGGCTGGCTTACACGGGCCCTGTCCACATACACGCCACCGATAAAACGCGAGATCACGTCCAGATGTCGTTTAAAACTTTTGAGAGACAGCTTGTGCCCGGTCAGCAGCAGGTCGTAGCCCTCGTTTGCTTCCGTGAGCCTGGACTTTAACTCGGGCTGCATTTTGCGAATGTAGTTAATTTGATGCTCGGCGAAGCGAACAGGCTCCGAGCTTTGATCGAAAATCAGCACGCTGGGGTCAATGCCCTTGCCTGGCCAACGCATATCATCGGCGTCATTGGCGAAGGCCAGTTCATGTTCCGTGGAGCGTGCCAGCAGTGTGTTTAAACGCTGTTGCTCCGCTTTGGGCTCGGAAAGCGGGGGGTGATAGCCGAACTCAATAGCCCATAGGTCATAGGGGCCGGGTTTCTTAGAGAAAAATTGGTTTTTAAGCTTTGGGTTGTCCTGAAAGGGCACCGCAGGGTAATCCATTATCGAGCCTTGCAGGCCAACTTTATAGGTCAGCTCAGGGTTGAAAATAGCGTCAAAGTCGTGAAGGTGAGTGGAGCGGAAGTTGTGATTGAGCCCCAGGGTATGGCCTATCTCATGAATGGTGAGGTAGTAGATAAACTCCTCCAGCAAGCGCTGCTGGTCTTCGGTGTCTGCGCCAAAGGCTTTTAGTGCAGTGAGGCTTAACAGGTATTCGCTGTGCGCTAGTGTCGAAGCGTGACACTGGTGAGGGCTGCTCTGGTCTCCCCAAACAGCGCCGATAGTTGCCTGATAACCCAGAGAGGCGTATTCCAGCATGATGTCTGCGCCGAGTACCTCGCCGGAGCGAGGGTCGTGGAAACTGGGGCCGTAGCCACTGTAAAAACGGCTGGGGGAGGAAACCCAGCGGATCACGTTGTAGCGCAGGTCGCCAGCGTCCCAGTTGGCATCATCGGGCTGGGTTTTTATCTGCAGGGCGTTTTTAAAGCCCGCTTTTTCAAAGGCCTCGTTCCAGCTCAGGGCTGCATCAGTAATAATGGGGCGCAGCTCTACAGGGGTGGTGTTTTCCAGCCAGAATACGATCGGTTTAAGGGGCTCTGAAAGCGCTGCTTCGGGGTTTTTCTTCTCCAGCCGAAAGCGGCTTATAACATCCCGATAGGGGGTGATATCGGCGGAGGTGAGGTCGGTAACCTGGTGCGTGAAATAGCCTACACGGGGATCATCATAGCGCGCTTGCATAGCTTGTTCCGGGGCTTTCAGCAGAGAGTGCTGCGACACGATGCTGACATAGCGCGGGTCAGTGACTTCCGGCCCGCCACTGACATGGGGTTTGTCATTTTCGTACACGTACTCAACGATGATATCGGTGTTTTCCGGGTAGTTGCGAATATTGGCTATTTTGGTTTTTGCCTCGCTCAGGTTGCCAAGGGTAAAGTTTTCTTCGGGTTTTCTGTCGGGCTTGTGCAGCGGTTTAACCGGGAAAAAAGCTTCAGTGAGGAACAGCTTATTGGCTTGAATCAGTATATCGCCGCTGTTTTTATCTTCTTTTTCTATTTGTTGTGTGTAGATGATTGCCGGGCTGATATTGGCGCCAGCAGAGCGGCTGATTGCTTTTTCCGGGTCAAAATAAAAACGGGTGTTAATCTCAACGAATTCCACGCGATCAAAATAACGTTTAACGCGAAACAGCTTGGCCTGCTGCAGGTTGTAGGTGCCGCGGGTGCGCCCCCAGCCCACGGCGGCAACGCCATCTTCAACATAAGTGAAATAGAGAAAATCCGTATCCAACTGCTCTTTGCGTAGCAGCATGCGCAACTCGCCGTTGTTTTTGTCCCGAAACAGTGTGAACAGGCCGTCTATGCGCTCGCTGTTTTCAGTAATCTGGGCGATGGTTTTTTCATCTTCGTTTTTTTCTTCGTCCTTGTTTTCATCGGCAAGCGCAGTAATTGCGTTGCCGCAAAGCAACAGTACCAGAGTTGATGAAAATAACCTCTTCCAGAAATGCATGTTAATCTCCTGTGTTCACGTGTGAGATGGGCAATAATAACGGCATTTGACGCGGTTGAATAAAAAAGAGTTCCAACACCGACGCTGCCTTTTTAGCAAAACAGTGTAAATCAAGGGGGTGAAATGAGTATCAAACTGACCGAATACAGCCATGGGGCCGGCTGTGGATGCAAAATAGCACCTGGGGTGCTGGAGAAGATTGTTGCGGGCAATAATCCATTTCAAGACCCCAAGTTGTTGGTGGGTAACAGTACCAAAGATGATGCGGCGGCTTATGACCTGGGTAACGGTGAGCTGGTTTTGAGCACTACCGATTTCTTTATGCCCATCGCCGACGACCCCTTTGATTTTGGCCGGATAGCTGCAACCAACGCCATCAGCGACATTTATGCCATGGGCGGTACCCCCATTATGGCGATAGCCATTCTCGGCTGGCCGCTGGACAAGTTGGGGCCTGAAGTGGCTGCCCAGGTGATTGACGGTGGCAGGCGGGTGTGCGCTGATGCGGGTATACAACTGGCCGGTGGCCACAGTATTGATTCGCCGGAGCCCATATTCGGTCTTGCTGTAACGGGTCGCGTACCCAGACAGTTCCTTAAAACCAACGCTGCAGCGCGTGCCGGTTCTTTGCTTTATCTGAGCAAACCCCTGGGCGTGGGTATTCTTACCACTGCGCAAAAAAAGAAAAAACTTCGCGCGGAACACGAGCACCTTGCGAGAGATCTTATGTGCGAGCTCAATTCAGTGGGGGCTCAACTGGCCAGGGAAGAAAGTGTTAACGCCATAACCGATGTTACCGGCTTTGGTTTGGCGGGGCATTTATTGGAAATGTGCCAGGGCAGCGGCGTAAGGGCTGTGCTTAATTACTCATCACTGCCGGTGTTAGCGCCGGTATATGAATACCTGGCGATGGGCTGCATTCCCGGTGGTACGGGCCGTAATTTCCACAGTTACGGCTCGCATTTGAGCAAGGTGAACGAGCAGCAGAAAAACATCCTTTGCGACCCACAAACAAGCGGTGGCTTACTGGTGGCGGTGAGCCCTGAAGGTGCAGCGAACCTTGAATCAATCATGACAGATGCCGGCTGCCAGTTCGCAAGAATTGGTGAACTTCAGCCAGCAAAAGGCGAACATACCATCAATGTCCTCCCATGAACTCAATGATTATAAGGCACTTTTTTTAAACGACGTGCCGATGATAGATACACGTTCCCCCGGCGAATATGAGCGCGGCAGCTTTCCATGTTCCAGCAGTTTGCCCTTGATGAATAATGAGGAAAGAGCAGCGATAGGTACCTGCTACAAACAGCAAGGGCAGGACGCCGCCATCGCGCTGGGCCATAAGCTGGTAAGTGGAGAGATAAAACAGCAGCGGGTAAATGCCTGGCTGAACTTCGCTGAGCAAAACCCGCAAGGCTGTTTGTTTTGCTGGCGCGGTGGCTTGCGTTCAAAAATATGCCAGCAATGGCTGCAGCAGCTTAATTGCGACTACCCCAGGGTGCTTGGCGGCTACAAAGCCATGCGTCGCTTTCTTATTGATACTCTTGAGCAGATCTGTGATCAGCAAAACTTTATCATTCTCGCTGGCCATACGGGCGCAGCAAAAACGGAATTGTTGCAAAGTTTGCCCAACAGTATTGATTTGGAAGGGCTTGCTCGTCATCGCGGCAGCGCTTTTGGAAAGTGTATTGACCCTCAGCCCGAGCAAATCGATTTCGAAAATGCACTGGCGATTGAATTCCTTAAATGTGTCAATAAAAACCCAGGTACGGCAATAATCCTGGAAGACGAAAGTCATTTAATAGGCAAGTGCTTTGTTCCCCTTGTTCTGCAACATGCCATGGCAAAGGCGCCACTTGTGGTAGTGGAAAGTACTCTGCAACAGCGTACGGAGCATTCCTTTAATAAATATATTTTGCAGAATCTGCGCGAGCTGCAACTGCGATACGGCCAACAGCGAGGCTTCGAGCTATTTGCATCGGAGTTGCGCAACTCTCTTGCAAAGATTCGAAAGCGCTTGGGTGGAAAGCGTTACACCTTATTGCTGGATGTGATGGAGCGAGCCATAGCGCAGCATGCGTTGGGCGATAGTGCTTTGCACCGGGAGTGGGTACAAGCGTTGCTGAGAGATTACTACGCGCCGATGTATGAGTATCAACTCGCTAAAAAGCGGGAGAGGGTTTTGTTTCAGGGTTCTGCCAGCGAGATTAAAAGTAAAATATACAGCCAGGGGTGTTAATGCTGGTAGCCATTGCTCTCGATTTTAAAAGGGCTTGGAGATTGCCAGCTTTGGCGCAGATATGAATCCGGTATTTGCCACTGCTACACGCTGCGAGTACGTCCCTGTAAGCCCGATAAATATAGCCAATTAAGTTCTGAACTTACCCCAAAAATAAAAATACCCCGCCAAACAAACCGCCGAGGACCCCGCCACCATGCTCATCACCATAATCTGGTAACGGATAGCTTCCAGCGGTGATACCCCCGACAAAATCTGGCCAGTCATCATACCTGGCAAGGAAACCAGCCCCACAGCCAGCAAGGCATTTATTTGTGGGATCATGGCTGCGTTAAATGCGCGTCGCGCGGCTTCTTTTTGTTGGTAGTGCTCAAGCTCGGATTCAAAGCGTTCGGCACCGAGGCTGAGTGCATTCATTGCGTTGGCCAAAACCATACCGGCAAGTGGGATAACAAATTGCGGTTGATACCAGGGAGAAAGCTTGAGCACTACCAGAATTATCCAGGCGAGGTGAAAGGAGCAGCCGATGGTCATTGCCAGTAGGGCTGTATAAAAACTGGCCAATGATTTTTGTTTAAGAGGGCGAATGGCTATGATGGCTGATACTGTCATCATAAAGCACATAATAAGCAAACCAAGCCATGGCCAGTCATATTCAAACAAAAAGGCGAGAATATAACCAACACCGACCAGTTGCAGCACCATGCGAGCCCCGGCGATAGTCATGTCTTTTGCGCGGCCCAGTCGCCACTGCATGATAACAATGGCCAATAGCAAGGGCAGGGTAGATAAAAGGGTATCGCTTACGCTCAGGGTGATCATAATCAAACTCTTGCACGGCGGGTTTGACAGAATGCTGTTGTCTTGGCAGTGAAAATATGCTGGAAGTGAGTCGTTCTTTGCATATAAAATTCGCGTCCCTCACATCTTATGTTATTCCTTGGTGGAGTTTCCATGTCACACGAAAAATCTTCAATAAATAAAGTAGTACTCGCATATTCAGGCGGTCTGGATACATCGGTAATTGTTCGCTGGCTGGAGGATACTTACGGCTGCGAAGTCGTAACCTTTACAGCGGATATCGGTCAGGGTGAAGAGGTCGAGCCGGCCCGCGCCAAGGCAGAGGCGCTGGGCATTAAAGAAATCTATATTGAAGATCTGCGTGAAGAGTTTGTGCGGGATTACGTATTTCCCATGTTCCGCGCCAATGCCATCTATGAAGGTGAATACCTTTTAGGCACCTCTATTGCCCGCCCGCTGATTGCCAAGCGTATGGTGGAAATTGCCAACGAGACCGGCGCAGATGCCATCTCCCACGGCGCTACCGGCAAGGGAAATGATCAGGTTCGCTTTGAGTTGGGCGCATATGCCCTGAAGCCTGGCGTAAAAGTGATCGCTCCCTGGCGTGAGTGGGACCTGACTTCCCGTGAAACGCTAATGGAATACTGTAAAGAGCGTAATATTCCGGTGGATTTCGCCAAGGCGAGCAAGAAATCGCCCTACTCTATGGACGCCAACCTGCTTCATATTTCCTATGAGGGCGATATTCTCGAAGACCCCTGGAATGAAGCTGAAGCAGACATGTGGCGCTGGACAGTGTCGCCGGAAGAGGCGCCGGATACACCGGAATACATTGAGCTTACTTTTGACAAGGGTGATGTGGTTGCCATTAATGGCGAGAGCATGTCACCTGCTACTGTGATGGAAACGCTCAACAAAAAAGGTGGCGAGCATGGTATCGGCCGCCTGGATATCGTCGAAAACCGCTATGTGGGCATGAAATCCCGTGGCTGTTATGAAACACCGGGGGGAACCATTCTGTTGCCCGCTCACCGCGCAATTGAATCTATATGCCTCGACCGCGAAGTGGCCCACTTCAAAGACGCCCTGATGCCCAAGTACGCCGAGCTGGTATACAACGGCTACTGGTGGAGCCCCGAGCGCAAGATGATGCAGGCGGCTATTGATGAGAGCCAGGAGTGCGTGAACGGTGATGTGCGTCTGAAGCTGTACAAAGGTTCTGTAAGTGTGGTGGGGCGCCGCTCTGCTGAGAGTCTGTTTGATGAAAGTATCGCCACCTTTGAAGAAGACGGTGGCGCTTACGACCAGAAAGATGCTGGCGGTTTTATCAAGCTTAATGCTCTGCGCATGAGAATCGCTGCGCAAAAGGGGCGAAAACTGGACTAACCTTTTAGCGGTGGGCCTGCATTGCTGGCCCATCTAAGGTAATAAAAGCCTTATTTGTTATACGGCAAATAGATTTTGGTTGTATAATCCGTCGCTTGATTAAGGTCAAAGGGCGTGCAATCTGGCTGCATAAAATCGTGCGCAAGTGCAGTCAGGTTTATTGTATTGATGTAACTTATAAAAAATATGGGCGAGATTAATGTCGGAAATATTGGTCTGGCCAGATACAACGCCGTCATTTGCCCATTTCAAATAGCTTTTTTTCGTACCAATAAAATAGACAGGACTTGACTATGAGCGATGCCTTGGCAACACAGCAGCCGGCATACAACTACAAGGTCGTGCGTCAGTTTGCGATTATGACCATTGTATGGGGTATTGTCGGAATGGCCGTGGGGGTGCTGCTGGCAGCACAACTTATGTGGCCAGAACTCAATGATATTTATCAGCCCTTCAGTCACTTTGGACGTTTACGACCACTGCATACCAATGCGGTTATTTTTGCATTCGGTGGTAGTGCCTTGTTTGCTACTTCTTATTACATCGTACAGCGCACCTGTCAGGTTAAGTTGTTTGGTGGTTTTTTAATTCCTTTCACCTTCTGGGGTTGGCAAGTCATTATTCTTGCCGCTGCAATCACGCTTCCGCTGGGCTTAACGTCTGCCAAAGAGTATGCCGAGCTGGAGTGGCCCATTGATATTGCCATTACCCTGGTGTGGGTGGCATACGGGGTTGTGTTTTTTGGTACTTTGGTTACCCGTAAAACATCGCACATTTATGTGGCCAACTGGTTTTTCGGCGCATTTATTTTGACCGTTGCCTTACTCCATGTCGTCAACAGCATGGCGGTACCCGTCAGTTTGTTTAAATCTTACTCGGCTTATGCCGGTGCAATGGATGCCATGATTCAGTGGTGGTACGGCCATAACGCTGTTGGCTTTTTCCTTACCGCTGGCTTCCTGGGAATGATGTATTACTTCGTACCCAAACAGGCAGGTCGCCCTGTTTATTCCTATCAGCTATCTATCGTTCACTTCTGGGCGCTGGTGGCCATTTACATTTGGGCCGGGCCTCACCACTTGCATTACTCGGCATTGCCCGACTGGGCACAGTCCCTGGGTATGGTGATGTCCCTGGTGCTGTTGGCGCCGTCCTGGGGCGGTATGATCAACGGCATCATGACGCTCTCAGGCGCATGGGAAAAACTGCGTACCGACCCAACCCTTCGCTTCCTGGTTGTATCCCTCTCCTTTTATGGCATGTCCACCTTTGAAGGGCCGATGATGTCCATCAAGACCGTAAATGCCCTGTCGCATAATACGGACTGGACGGTTGGCCATGTTCACTCCGGTGCCCTTGGCTGGGTGGCGATGATCTCTATTGGTTCTCTCTACCACTTGTTACCGGTGCTGTTTAACCGCGCTCAAATGTGGAGTATCAAGCTGGTGAATATCCACTTCTGGCTGTCTACCATAGGGACTGTACTGTACATCGCCTCCATGTGGGTGAACGGTATTATGCAGGGCTTGATGTGGCGCGCCTTTAATACTGATGGAACCCTGACCTACAGCTTCGTTGCATCTGTTGAGGCTAGTTACCCCGGTTATTTTGTGCGTTTCCTGGGTGGGTTTATCTTCCTGGCGGGTATGCTGCTCATGGCCTACAACACCTACAAGACCGTGGTTGAAGAAAAGCCGGCGGACGAAGGTTTAGCTAACGCCGAACCGCAACCAGCCTAAGGAGAAAGCCGAATGAAAAATCATGACATTGTAGAAAAAAACGTCGGTTTGATGGTGCTGTTTGTTGCCGTTGCCATCAGCTTTGGTGGCCTTGTGCAATTGGTGCCGCAGTTTTTCCTTGAAGAAACAACAACGCCAATAGAAGGTTTAAAGCCCTTGGCAGCAGTGCAGCTGGAAGGCCGGGATATTTATATCCGTGAAGGCTGCCATGTATGTCATACGCAGATGGTTCGGCCTCTGCGTGCGGAAGTAGAGCGTTACGGTCACTACTCCGTCGCGGGTGAGTCTGTTTATGAGCACCCCTTCCTGTGGGGCTCAAAACGTACCGGGCCGGATTTGGCGCGTGTGGGCAAGCGATACAGCGATACCTGGCACAGAGCGCATTTGTATAACCCCCGCAATGTGGTGCCCAGTTCCAACATGCCTGCATTCCCCTGGTTGTTTGATGCAGTGCTGGACGGCAAGGAAACCGGTAAGAAAATGGAGCGCCTGCGCATGGTGGGAGTGCCCTATACCGATGACGATATTGCAGCTGCTGAAGCCGCCGTAGCAGGGACTTCAGAAGTGGACGCCCTGGTCGCATACCTGCAGCAGTTGGGCACCCTTATTACTTACAAGCGATAGCTAAGATGGATGTTAATACGCTCAGAAGTATCGCGGTTGTCGCCGTTACGGTGGCTTTTATCGTAGTTTGCTGGTGGGCTTTTTCTCCCAAGCGCAAAAAACGATTCGAGGAGGCCGCCAATCTCCCGTTTGCGGATGAGCAACAAAACGAACAAAAAAAAGCTGAAGGTAATAGCCTTCAGTCAGCTGACCACAAAAGAGGGCAGGGCTGATTATGAGTACATTTTGGAGTCTTTGGATTATCGTGTTGACCTTGATATGCCTGGCACTGACTTGCTGGGTATTGTTTGCCAACCGTAAAGTTGCCGTTCGAGACGACGATGATCCTGAAAACAAAACCACCGGCCACGTTTACGATGGCATTGAAGAGTACGACAACCCGCTTCCGCGCTGGTGGTTCTACATGTTTGTTGCAACGCTTATTTTTGCAGCAGTGTATTTGGTTTTCTTCCCCGGAATGGGGAGTTTTAAAGGTGTTCTGGGCTGGACTTCCGTGGGTGAATTAACCATGAGCCAGAAAAAGGCGGAACAAGCCCACGCAGAAAGCTTTGGTGTTTATTCGCAGATGTCCATTGAAGAACTTGTGGATGAACCCTGGGCAATGAAAATGGGAGTGCGTTTGTTTGCCGATAACTGTGCTGTTTGTCATGGTGCAGATGGCGGCGGAAACTTCGGCTTTCCCAATCTTACCGATACGGACTGGTTGTACGGCGGCTCGTCAGAACAGATCCACCACAGTATTGCAGAAGGCCGAAATGGCCAGATGCCTCCCTGGGGGGATATTCTTGGCGAACAGAAAGTGGCATCTGTCAGTGAATATGTGTTGCAGCTTGCAGGTCAGGAGCACAGCAGCCAATTGGCAGAACAGGGTGCGCCAGTATTCCTGCAAAATTGTGCAGCCTGTCATAACCCTGATGGTAAAGGTAATATTCTTTTAGGCGCGCCTAATCTGACCGATGATATCTGGTTGTATGACGGTACGCGCGAAGGCATCCAGCACTCCGTTCGCAACGGTCTGGCGAATCAGATGCCTGCACAGAAAGATATGCTCAGAGCTGATAAAATCCATATTCTGGCGGCGTACGTATATTCTCTGTCCTACGGTGCTGAAGAGTAATGCAAAGCAGTAGCGGGAGCATTGCGCTCCTGCTGCGACAAAATAGCCCAATCCATTGTCCCAAATTTGCAGTATAATTATATTAGTTATTGCTAATTGAGCTTGGGAGCCAAAACGTGACAGAGTCGTCTTCGGATAGCGACAAAATTCGTTACCGCAATCTTTACGAAGCCCAGGGAAAGATATATACCCGAAAAATCAGTGGCTTCTACCAAAGTGTTCGCCGATATACCGGCCTCCCGCTGATAGCAGCATTTTTGCTGCTGCCCTGGCTGGTAATTGATGGTCGCCCAGCCATTCACTTCGATTTGCCCGCGCGTCAATTCCATGTTCTCTGGTTAACTTTCTGGCCGCAAGATTTCATGCTGCTGGCCTGGCTACTGATTATTTCCGCTTTTTCTTTGTTTACGGTAACCACATTGTTGGGGCGGGTTTATTGTGGTTTTACCTGCCCACAAACGGTGTGGACCTTGATGTTTATTTCCGTCGAGCACTTCTTTGAAGGCGACCGCAACAAGCAGATGAAGCTTGCCCGGCAGCCCTGGAGCTTCAATAAAGTCTGGCGCTACAGCGCCAAGCACTCTGTGTGGGTGTTAATTGCATTTATCACCGGGGTAACTTTTATCGGTTACTTTGTACCTATACGTGATTTGCTTATGGGGCTTGTTCCCCGTCCGGACCCCGATACCGGTATTCTCTCCCTCGGTGTGCATCCCGTTGCCGCATTCTGGACCTTGTTCTTTACTGCGGCTACCTATCTTAACGCCGGATGGATGCGAGAGCAGGTGTGCAAATACATGTGCCCCTATGCGCGCTTTCAATCGGTGATGTACGACAAAGACACTCTGGCTGTTCAATACGACCCAAAACGCGGTGAGACCCGTGGCCCCCGCAAGCCCAAAGATGACTATAAAGCTAAAGGGCTGGGAGACTGTATTGACTGTTCCTGGTGTGTACAGGTTTGCCCGGTGGATATCGATATACGCGACGGTATGCAGTACGAGTGCATAAATTGCGGGCTGTGTGTGGATGCCTGTAACGCGGTAATGGATAAGCTGGAGTATCCACGCGGTTTGATCCGGTTTACATCGCAGGATGAACTTGAAACCGGCAAAACCAACTTCTTCCGCCCCAGGTTGTTTGGTTATTCCTTTGCCGTGCTGGCGATGGTCACCGTGTTTATGTCTGTGATTGTTACGCGAACTCCCCTTTCAGTGGATGTGATCAGGGATCGTGGTGCGCGGCTGTACCGCATAAGTGGGGGAGAGGTGCAAAACGTTTACACGGTGAAAATCAATAATATGGATAGCGCCCCTCATACCTACAGGATATCTGTTTCTGGCGAGTATCCGTTCAAGATAAAAAACTACCGCCCGCTTGCAATCGAGGCAGGGGAGGTATTTACCATTCCTGTTCGGGTGTCCGTGCCTAAAGGCGAATTGGATATCGAAAAAACATCCATTCAGTTTTCCGTAGTATCAGAGACTGATTCTTCTCTTAGCGCTGTTGAAGAGAGTAACTTTATTGGCCCCATGCCTAAAAAATAATAGTTGAGCCCAGCACTTGAATACAAAGTTAGAAAAAAGTAAGCCCTGGTACAAAGAGCCTTGGGCCTGGTTTGTTGCTGCGCCGATCATTCTGGTGTTTCTGGTCAGTGCTATGCTGGTCACCACCGCAGTGAGGTATGGCGATGATGTTATTACCGATGATTACTATAAAGAAGGGCGATTACTGAATAATCGTTTTATTGCAGAGCAGAACGCAAAGCAACAGGGGGTTGTGGCTACGCTCACATTTCAGCCACAGCAAGCACGCTTGGAATTACAATTTGAAAAACCGCTAGACAATGGAACAGCGGTACGTTTGCAGCTTTCTCACCCCGCCAAGGCCGAATTGGATCAGCGTTATGAGATGCAACGTTCTGGTGTACGGAGTTTTTTCGCTGATAGTGAAAAAGATTTTTCTGGACGTTGGTATATTCGAGCGGAAGGGATATCCAGCAATGATGGCGAAACAGAGTGGCGCATAAGCGGCGAAACCGATTTCTCCAAAACGTCGTTCACGACCCTGCAATAAGCCATGCCTTCCTGTTTTCATTGCGGTCTGCCCGCAGATGAATCAATTCACTGCAGTATTGCGTCTGAACAACGTTATTTCTGTTGTTATGGTTGTCAATCGGTAGCACAGCTGATCCATGAAGGTGGTCTGGACGGTTACTACCGTTTTCGCGAACAGTCCGGCAATAAACCGCAAGAGGCTGAACAAGCCTTTCAAGGCTACGACCTGGAGCAGGTGCAGGCGCGTTTTGTCAGCGATGATGATCAAGGAATGAAAACCGCTCGCCTCAGTATACAGGGCATACATTGCGCGGCATGTGCCTGGCTTATCGAGCAATTTCTGGAAAAACATTCCGCAGTTGAGAGCGTGCGCGTGAATGCCAGCACCCGCAATTGTTTATTACGCTGGAATCCTGAGCTTGCTCCTTTAAGTGAGCTGATGGCAGAAATACAGCGCATTGGTTACAGCCCCCAGCCCGAGCAACAACAAGAGCGGCAGGCACAACAAAAAAAAGAAACACAGTTGGCCTTGATGCGTCTGGGTGTCGCCGGTATTGGAATGATGCAGGTAGGCATGGTGGCGGTTGCCCTTTACGCCGGTGGCATGCAAGGTATTGAAGACTATTGGCAGGTTTTTTTGCGCTGGGTCAGTCTGGTTATTGCCACTCCTGTGGTGCTTTTTTCTGCGCGACCGTTTTTTGTTAACGCCTATCGTGCCTTGAAAGTAAAGCGGCTGAATATGGATGTGCCAGTTTCTCTGGCGATTGGCCTGGCCTACGGTGCAAGCGCCTGGGCGACGTTTACGCGCAGCGGTGAAGTTTATTTTGACTCAGTTTCCATGTTTACCTTTTTTCTGTTGCTGGGTCGCTATCTTGAAATGCGTGCTCGTAATTCCAGCAGCTTTGCCAGCGAAAATCTGCAGCAGTTGTTACCGCTGAGTGCATACAAAATAGAAAATGAACAAAAAACCCTGGTGCCCCTGGCCGCGCTGAACCCTGGTGATAAGGTTTGGGTAGCGGCAGGTGAAACCATACCTGCGGACGGCTGCTTAGTGTCCCCTGTAGCGCGAGTGGAAGAGTCCTTATTAACAGGTGAATCAAAGCCTCAGAAAAAAAAGCAGGGCGATTCACTGGCCGCTGGAACGCTGGTTGCAGAGCAGGCACTGCAAATGCAAGTTGAAGCAACGGGCAGTAATACCCGTATTTCAGCAATCGAAAAACTGGTGCGTAAGGCCGGCCTGGAAAAACCCCGGCAAGTGGCATTGGCAGACCGAATAGCGGCACACTTCGTAAGCGCGGTTTTACTGGTGGCCGTGCTTACGGGTTTGAGTTGGTGGTTTATTGATGCTGACAAAGCCTTTTGGGTGGTGTTATCTGTTTTGGTGGTCACTTGCCCCTGTGCACTCTCTTTGGCAACGCCAGCGGCGCTAACCGCAGGAATAAATCGCGCCCGCGCTTTAGGTGTGTTGGTAACCGGTTCCGAAGCAATGGAGGCTTTGCATAAAGTGGATACCATTGCATTTGATAAAACAGGAACCCTTACGCAAGGCAAAATCCATATACAGTCACTCATTCCTGCAGCGAAAACACATTCAATGAGTGAATCCGAAATTGAGGATTTTCTGGATATAATCGCGTCCCTGGAAAAATCGTCAAGCCACCCTATTGCCAATGCTTTTAGCGGGAGAGGGGAAAAGTATGCTTCAGAACAGCTTGAAGTGATTACCGGTCAAGGGATAAAAGGGCTTGTTGAAGGGCAGGCCTATCGTTTCGGCCGTGCTGCCTTTGCCGCACCCGATTCAAAACTGAATTACCCCTCTGATTTTTGCATGTGGCAATTGCTTTCAAAAGTAGTAGACGGAAAATACAAGCCCTTACTGTGGGTTGGTTTGAATGATGGTCTGCGTTCGGACGCACAAAGTTCCGTTAAAGTACTGCTCGATCAAAAGTATTCAGTATTTTTATTGAGTGGGGATCGCTCGGAAGTTGTTAATGCAATTGCCAGGGAGTTAAATCTATCAGATGCCCAGGCTGAGCTACAACCCGAACAAAAACTGCAATGGTTAAAACAGCAGCAGCAAAAAGGGCGAGCAGTGATGATGGTTGGCGACGGCATTAATGACGTGCCCGTATTAAGTGCCTCTGATGTATCCATGGCGATGGGGGCAGCCACGCAACTGGCGCAGTCGAAGGCTGACAGTATTTTGTTAAACGGGCGCCTTTCGGCTATTCCCGAATTGATTGAGCTTGCACATAAAGTTCAAGGGGTTGTTCGTCAAAATCTATTCTGGGCTTTGCTGTATAATCTGCTCGCGCTGCCGGCAGCCGCCATGGGTTTGTTACCGCCTTATCTTGCGGCTATTGGTATGTCATTTAGTTCGCTGCTTGTTGTATTAAACGCAACACGAGTTTAATTACCGGAACAAATACCATGGAAAGCCTGCTGATACTGATACCCCTGGCTTTGATATTTGTCGCAATTGCCATTGCCATATTCTTTTGGGCGGTAAGGTCGGGTCAGTACGATGACCTTGATACGGAAGCCCGCCGCATACTATTTGATGAAGATAAGACCGTAGAAAAGAAAAACAACGAGGTGAACAAAAATAATGGTGAGTGAAGCTATGGTGGCAGCCCTGATTCTGGGCTTGATGGGCGCCGGGCACTGTATAGGCATGTGCGGCGGGCTGGCAGCTGGTCTGGCGTTTGCCAATGGGGGTAAAAGTCGCCTTTATCGTCTCGCCATATTATTGAGCTACAATCTGGGGCGTGTATTCAGTTATGCACTCATCGGGGCATTGTTCGCATTTATTTTTGGGGGCGTGGACAAGCTTACTCCGCTACCGATACTGCGTTTGATTTCCGGCCTGCTGCTGATTGGAATGGGCTTCTATCTCGCCGACTGGTGGAAGGGCTTAACCCGATTGGAAGCGGCGGGAGGCTATATATGGAAGTATTTGTCTCCACAAGCCAAGCGCTTGATGCCGGTAACCAGAATAGATACGGCACTGTTGCTGGGGGCAATCTGGGGCTGGCTTCCCTGTGGCATGGTTTATTCGGCTTTGGCTTACGCCACAGTGCAAGCCGATGCGTATAAAGGAGCAATGGTGATGGCAAGTTTTGGGCTTGGAACGATACCCGCCATCCTCGCTGGTGGGCTCGCCAGCGGCTGGATAAAACAGTCTATGCAGAATAGACTGCTAAGAGCGGGTTTTGGTATCGTTTTTATCGGCTATGGCATATACACTTTAATACCTGTGGTGAAGATGCTGCTGCTTAGCCTCGGGATATTAGAGCCCACAGCAGGGCCCGACATGCACCATCATCACCACTAGCCGGTTTGGATTTGCAAATTCCCTAAGCGGAGAAAACTATGATTTCTGTACTCGTGCCCATCGCTGATGGTACGGAAGAGCTTGAAGCGGTAACTGTTATAGATGTGCTCAGGAGGGCTGGCGCCGAGGTAACTGTGGCATCGGTCATGCCTCAAAAGAATGTTGTTGCTTCTCGTGGCGTGAAACTGGAGGCGGACTGCTTGATCAAAGAGTGTGCGGTAAAGCCCTGGGATGCAATTGTTCTTCCCGGAGGCATGCCCGGCTCGGAACACCTGTCAAACTGCAAGCCGCTGATGACCCTTATCAAATCCCAGATCAAGACCCAACGCTGGCTGGCGGCCATTTGTGCTGCACCCGCAGTGGTGCTGGGCAGGCATGATCTTATCTCCGATAAGAACGCCACCTGTTACCCGGCGTTCCAGCAGGAGCTGGAGCCAAAGGTGGCACATATTGCCCATAAAAAAGTTGTGGTTGACCACAAGCTAATAACCAGCCAGGGGCCAGGAACAGCAACTGAATTTGCGCTAACCATTGTTAATGAAGTCTTTGGCGACGATAAAGCTGCTCAGGTAGCAGCTGCGATGCTGAGTAATTATTAACCACAGGATAACCGGTGTAACTGAAGAATAAACAGTGGTCGGAGCGAAAGTGTGTTCTATCAGGCTGAGCAATGCTCCGTTTCAGAATGGTTCTTTATTTGGTTTTTTGGATTATCCAGCCAATAGCCGTAATAGGTTTTAGACTCTAATGTGTATTTATCCTCGTCTGTGCAGAGCAAAAAACGCTCATAACGTGCAAGGCGTGTTCAGCGAGTTTTAACAATCAGGTAGTCGGTGCAGGTTTTGCCGCGTTTAATATATGTTCAATAATTCAGCTGAGCAAGCAATGCTAGTACTCAGTTCTCAAAAAATGATGCTTGAATTAAAATAAGCTAGCAAATTAGCTAGTGTCTGCGCCAGCTCAATTGACGATTAATTAGCTCACTGCTAGAGTTGTCTCGCAAAATTAAAGGGGCGTATAGCTATTTCATATAGCTGAAATCTCGCTCTGCCAGAATTGTATTGGAAGTTATCTACACAGGGAATTGGCTCTTACTGTTGTTTTCCAGCCAACAACGCACGTTTTATCGCGTCTGTCAGCATTATTGTTTTTGAGTTTCCCACCGAACTTCCTTCTCTAAAAAAATAGTTATTTCGTTTATGAGGCTGAAACCCATGTCAGGGAATCGAAGCGTTTCTATGTTCAGGAATACTCCATCTTGTTTGTACCCAATAAAACGTGCTTTTAAACGCTGGTCGGCGTCTGTTGCTAAAAAAGCCTGTTACACAAGCTTGGGAATAACTGCGCTTTTATCTTTTAATGCAAGCGCTTCTGAACAGCACTTTACTCATGCTTTGGGCTTTAATGCCTTCGTTGAAGAGACGTTTAGCGCAAGTGATACGGATATTCAGGGAAAGCTCGCCGCCGGTGGTGATGTCACCTTATCAAACTATGGTATTTCCGCGATTTACGCAGCGGCGCCTGATGAATATGTATTAATTTCAGGTGGCGATATTAGTTATGCCAATGGGCAGGTTTTTTCTGGCAGTATTCTGGCGGCAGGTTCTGTAGCGGACGTTTATGCGTCGTTGCCGACAGGCTCACATAAAGTCGGAAATACCAGCTTGCCTTTTGATTTTGCTGATGAGTTTGCAGGTTTACGGCAGTTTTCCAGTCAGCTGGAAAACCTGATTACAACGGGTAGCACAGAATACAAATGGGGCGGTGCCCACTTCACCGGTGATTGCGAAAGCGATACGCAGGTCTTTACCGTTAATGGCATTGAGTTGTTGAATTCGACCTGGATTCGTTTGAACTGTGTGCCAGAAGAATCTACCCTGATTTTTAACATACTGGGGGAACGTGCAGGCCTAACATCGATTGGTTTACGGCAATTTGCTCCTAGAGCGAACAGAACCCTCTTTCATTTTCCACAGGCCACATCTCTCGAATTTACGTCTGTGGGCATTGAGGGAAGTGTGTTGGCTCCTTATGCGCAAGCTGAGAATACTACTGGTTACGTTAACGGTACCGTAATCGTTAAAGCCTGGAATGGCAACATGGAGCTGCACCATGTTCCGTTTACCGGTGTAATTAGCGGTTTATCACAAAATGAAAACCAGCCGCCTGTATTCACTTCGCAGCCCATTGAAGAGCTGCTGGTAGAAACTGCCTACCGATATGCCGTCACCGCTGAAGATCCCGACTCCGATCCTGTGACCTTCGCGCTTCAAACGCGCCCTCCAGGTATGGAGCTTGATGAAATCAGAAATACCATCCACTGGACACCTACGGCAGATCAGTTGGGAGTCCACCCCGTCGTTGTTGCGGCTTCTGATGGTAAAGCAACAGTGTTGCAAGAGTTCCGAATTGCTGTAACGGCATCCAATACTGCACCTGTGATAACTGCAATTAGCAACCAGCGTATGAGTGAAGCGGAACAACTAACGATTGAAGTTGAAGCGCAGGATCAGCAAGGCGGCACGCTAAGCTACCAGGCCCAAAATTTACCCCCTTTTGCAACAATAGAAGGCAATATCATCACCTTCGCGCCTGATTATACTGGCGCAGGTACGTATTCTGACATAGTCGTGAGCGTAAGTGATGGCGAGCTTACGGCAACGGAAAGCTTTGATCTTGAAGTGCTCAACGTCAACCGTGCACCTTCTTTCACCTCAGATGCAACCACCGAAATTTCAGAAAATACCCAATACAACTACCCGCTAACAGCACAAGACCCTGATGAAGGAGCCGTGCTTGAGTTCTTGCTCCTTACAGGGCCGAGCGGCATGTCCCTTAATCCCGAAAGCAACACGCTGGAGTGGAGTCCCGGTGCTAGCGATATTGGCACTCATAATATTGAAGTACAGGTCTTGGATGAATATGGGCTGAAGGATACACAGAGTTTTGTTTTACGAGTTGTCAGCGCTAATGTGCCCCCAGTTGCAATAGCTCAGTCCGTGACGGTGGTACAAAACAATTCTATTACTCTCGTTTTAGGGGGTACAGATGTTGATGGTGATGAGCTCATAGCCTCGATTATTACCAACCCAAGTAGCGGTAGCCTTTCCCATGTTGAAGGAAATACCTTTCAATACACGCCAAATCAAGATTTCGTTGGTACAGATGCGTTTACCTTTTCTGTCAATGATGGAGAGTCAACGTCTGGTGAAGCGAGTGTCGATATTGAAGTTACTCCTGCAGTAACTAAACCAAAAATAATTTCTACACCTCCCCATTATGCCAACGAGTACAATGAATATGCATACCGCGTTGAATTAGAAAACCCGAGTAACTCTGTTACTTTTACGAACAATGGTTACCCATCCAATTCAAGTGTTGATGCAGTTACAGGAAGTTTTTCTTGGCTGCCAGATGTTCAGATACCTGTTTATCAAGAAACCTTAAACCCATTATGCAAGATTCCTTCTGAAAACTCTGAGCCCTATATAAATGCGTCTGGTTGGGAAGTTTTTCATCATCAATCGGATCATAGTGGTTTTCAGCAGTGGGAAGTCGAAGAAAACGGTTTGCTTGTTCGAAGCGATGGAAATGGCAAAAAGTCAATTTATATGTCCGATATTAGTATTACGGATGGTGCAGCAAAATTTGAGCTTTTTGTCGATGGTGCTGATGATGATGGAATTGGATTCGTTTGGGGTTTTAAAAACGAAGATGATTACTACCGTGTTACATGGACAAAACACGAGCTGACAGGGTTCAAAATTGTGCGCAGGCAGAACCTTGATGGTGAGGTGGTCGAGACAACAGTTTTCCACAATGACCAACTCTTCTGGACTGTAAATACAAACTATAATGCTTTCATAAGTATCATTCCCGGAGAATTTTCCGTATATCTTTTTAATGCAGATGAAGGGAACATGCTCGAGGCTGTAACCCTCAAAGATACTGACTTTGAAGGCGGTCGTATTGGCTACTATGCCTCTTCACAAGGTGGCGTTCATTTTCGATCCAAGCTCATCAACCGTATAGCAGCTCCCGACCTAATCGTTAAAGATGTCAACTATGTACCGGCTGGTATTGGCGAGAGTACGATTGCAGCTCAACTAAAAAACCGTGGTTCCATTGCTTCTGATGCGGGTGCCTTGGTGTCGTTAGAAACGGGTAGTTTCGTTAATGGTGAGTTTGTTGCTTCGGGTGTGTTCATGCCCTCAGTACTTGGCACACTTGAGTCCGGTGAAGAAGCAGAACTTGTATGGGAGAATCTCACCCTCAATGCAAATGATACGGCTATACGCACTATTGTTGATGTAAACGGTAGTGACGTACAGGAGTGTCATGAATCCAATAACACCAGTATTTCACCCATTTTCGCCGTAAATGTTGAACACGATTCTGGCGTTTCTGATTATCAGCAATGGAACGTTGTAGTTGAGGACCTTAACGAGCAGCTGTCATATCTCAGTTCCGCGCCAAAATATGGGTTTGTCGATGAACCCTACGAGTATGAAGTTGTCGCAATTGACCCAGATATTGGAGATGCTCTCCAGTTTGAGATAATTGATGGTCCCAATGATGCGAGTTTCTTTTTAGGTACCAATAAATTTGTCTGGATACCTGGCGCTAGTGATCTTTCTACTACTCAGAAAGTCACTGTTCGTGCAACTGATCTGGAAGGTGAGAGCCTGGATCATGAGTTTTCTATTGAAATTCACAATAAACCTGAAATTATTTCAAATCCCGATCCTGTAGCACGGGTTGGTGAAACGTATTTTTACGATATTGATGCAGTAGATACCGATGGCGACGAGATCAGTTATTACCTTGTTGAGGGCGCCAGTGATATGTCTGTGGACCCGGTCACAGGAATGCTTGAATGGACTCCTCTAACGAAGCAGGACTTTTTAAGCATTACGGTGCGTGCGGTGGACGAGCGAGATGGAACTGACGAACAAACCTTTAACCTGGCAGTGTTAGAACCGGGAGAAGTCAATATTCCACCCAGCTTACAACACAATACACCGGCTAAATTCATAGATGCCAGTACACAATATTCCGAGCTATTTACTGTCGTTGATGAAGATGGCTTGGCTCCAGTTTTCAAGTTGCTCAGTGGTCCGGATGGTATGACGATTGATGAGCTGTCTGGCGAACTTGATTGGGCATTACCGATTACCACCGAACCCTACTTCCCTGTTTCAATACAGGTTTATGATCAACGCGGTGGTTACGATACCTTTGATTATGTCATCAGCATTAATGGCAACTTGCCATCTTTACCACAAAACGAGCAGATAGATATCTCAACGCTTGAAGATACTTCGGTTGCTATTGCTTTACCATTTATGGATTCGCGCGAAGGTTATTATATTCAAACCGCTTACCCTTCTAATGGAACCCTGCTTGGCTCCGCACCAAACCTCAGTTATGTGCCAGACCAGGACTACTTTGGCTCCGATAGCTTAACGCTCGAATTCCACAGTGGCACCGATGTTGTCGATGTAACGGTTAATATCGAAATTCAGTCCGTAAACGACCTTCCCAAGTTTGAACAAGTGCCAGAGTCCCGTACATTAGCTGTTGGCCAGAGCTTCAGCTCTGAAGTTATCGGGTCCGACATAGAAACTAAGAATTTAAACTATAGTGTCTCTTCCTCAGATAGCAGTGTTTCTATCACAAATAAAGGCATTTTAACTGCCGCTGGTTTCAGTGCTCCAGGGACTTATGCGCTAACGCTTCGTGTTGACGATGAACACCAGGGCTATGTTGAACATGAGTTAAATTTAACCGTTATCGAAGTTGATGAAGAAAATCCCTTTGCCATTACATCGACACCGCCCACCTACGCATCGCATATAAATGGTTACCAGTACTTAGTTGAAACAAGCGCTGCGTATGGTGAATCAAACATTGAATTGCTTCAGGCGCCTCCCGGTGCGGCTATTATCGGTGGCAATTTGGTCTGGAATTCCACGGAGCAACATGCTGTTGAATTGCTTGGTAATGTAGGTACTTGTGTGAACTATGAGGGTTATATCGCCGGCTCGCCAGGTTCCGATATTCTCAGACTGGAATCTTTCCACGTTCCCGAAGCCTTACCGCCAGTGTACGGTGTAGTGCCAAATAGCATTGTTGATACGAGTGATATCGAGAATCAGAAAACGATCAGTGCCATGGCGAGGGATGTTGCGGCTACAGAATGGTTTTCAGATGCAGAAACGTTTCCATGGACCAGTGACAAGCCATATTGGACTGGTTATTTGACACGGCTAGTAGTGCGTGGTGAGGAAGGCCGGGTATTGGGCTTTGATAGGGGAACTGGTGCTTATGCCATTCCTTGGACTGGCGCTTTTGAAGACCGTGCTCTAGCGTTTCACAATAATGAGCACTCAGACCGAGCTAGCCACATAGTCTGTGACGAAAACACATATACCAACAAATCCAATTTTGGCGTTATTTCAGGTCATCAAAATAATAGTTGGGAATTATGTGTCGTCCCAAACTGGGGCCTGTACTCAGTAGAAGATGGCCTTGGGCAAAAAAGCCGTTGGCAGTCAGACCTCAGCATAGTTGACGCAAGCGCAGACCCAAATACGGTCTATCTAAGCATTAAAAACAGAGGTTTGGACACCTCCAACGCATTTACTATCTCAGTCTATCAGTCAAATAGCGGCAGTCTGGAACTGGTCAGCCAATCAGAGCATGCTGGTTTGGGCTCAGGGGTGTCGATTGATCTTTCTTTCTCCGGTGTAATCAGCAGCGATATACGGGTCCTTCTGAGTGAAAATGGGGTGACTGACGAGTGTATTGCAGAAAATGCCACTGTTGACTTAAAGAAATTTGAAGTATTAGCCACTTCGCAAGAAGGGTTAACAGCAGTCCAATCCTTCTGGGTGCCAACCTTGGGTGACCGACTAAAAATTGTTAGTGACTACCCAAAAGAGGTTTACCAAAACGCCACTTATGTCTATCGCCCATCCGTTCAAGGCGGTGTTGGCAGCTACACCTTTGCGCTTGATGCTCCAGAGAGTGCAGATGTAAATATCACCGCCGAGGGCGTTTTGCGTTGGCAAGTGTCTACTGAAGAGCTCGGGGCTCATCAACTCAATTTGACTATATCCGATGAGGCGAATACCTCTGTCACACAAACCTTAAACGTAAAGGTGTTAGAGACCGAAGAAAACACGGCCCCGGTTGTCACCTCGACTCCACCCAAGGTCGCCGTGGTTGACCAAGAATATGTTTATAAAATTGAAGCCACGGATGCCGAGGGGCATGATTTCTTCATCAGGAATAGTCGTGGGAAATTGGCAGTAGATGATGAAGGCTATTTTCGCTGGACACCCACTCTTGAAGAGTACAAGGATATATTACTGAAAAATAATATTGATACCTTTGGTGTGGACCCAACGCTTGGCGGTGCACACCATGGTTTCAGCTTCGAAGTCGTCGACGAAAAAGGCTTGATCGGATTCCACAACTGGATTGTAAACGTAAGGTTACCAGAGGACCAGATTGTTTATACACCGGAGGTTGTGAGTAATCCCATTAAAGAGGCTTGGTTAGATGAGCCTTATGTCTACGAGCTATTGGTTAAAAATGAATCGGGTACAGCCCTCACATACAAGCTCGTAAATGCGCCTGATTCCATGTCCATTGATGAAAATGGTGTTATTCGTTGGCTGCCGGATACTCTGCTTGGCTCATATTTGATTACAGCCGTAGTTACCAATGAAACAGGAGGGCAGGTACAACAATCGTACTACCTTAATGTCTATTCCGGTGAAGCCGAACTGGCACTACTCAACGGTCCCTCGTATATCGCACTCGTTGGGGAAGAATATCGGTTTAAGCTCGGGTTCAATTACCCGATTACTGAAGAATTTACCTTTGCTGCGCCGCTACTACCCGAAAATGCCGAATTTGCCAATGGTGTCCTAACCTGGACGCCTACAGCAGATCAACTTGGCACTCACCCGGTATATCTGCGGGCCACGTTCAATGGCATGGAAGTTAATCTGGGGTATTACATCGAGGTGCATGAGCACGCGGATGTCGTCATTACCAGTATGCCAGGTAAGCAAGCATCAGTTGGTATAAGTTATTTATACGATGTAAACGTGTCGAACCCGGGTGGATTAAACTATTCTCTGGATTTGACAGGCCCGAATGGAATGGTTCTGAGTGAGACTGATCAAATAAGTTGGACTCCCACATCGGAGCAACTCGGCCTGCATACAATTCAGTTAAAATTAAATGTGGACGGGGCAGAATACATCGCTCAAACATTTGATGTTCAAGTGGATCAAAACCTTCCTCCCGAGTTTGTTAACGAAAGCTATACCATCAATGCGCTTTCGGGGGAATCCACTCACTTCCGGGCTTCTGCAATAGATCCTGAAGGGGAAAGCGTGGTTTATAGCTTTACTGGAACAATCCCTTCGAACGCTTCGATTAACCCAAGCACCGGTGTAGTGACATGGATTCCCGCACTAAGTGGTGTAACAGCTGAAACTTTCCACATCAAAGCAAGCGATGTTTCAGGCGCTTCAACATCTAAAACCTTCAGTGGAACTGTTAGCGCAAACCACCCACCGCAAGTTGGCAGCTTTACGCCTCATACAGGCGTTGTTGGCATGGGTTACCAACTGTTAATCCCAGCTTCTGACCCGGATGGAACTGCACTGGATTTCACCATAAAGAATTCTGGTGGTTTAGATATGAGCATTTCTGCGGTAGGTGAAATGGCGTTTATACCGGATCAGGAGCAGCTTGGTACTCACGACGTCACAGTTAGCCTGACAGACGGTGTTCACTACATCGATATTGGAATGACAATTCTTATTACGGATGAACTTCCCGGTATTTCGTTGAACCTGGTCAGTGACAGCAGTGCCCTTGCACCCTCTGAAACAGCAACAGTTTCTCTCACCGCTTCGGGTGGCTATGGTGATTTAGTTTATCAGGCAACTCTGAATGGAAATTCCATCACGCTAACAAGCGAAACCCCCTATACTTTCAGTTCAGATGAGCTTGGCAGTCACACCATCAGCGTGCTTGCCAGTGATGGATTGCAGAGCAAGCAGGCGTCGCTGGAGCTTGTTGTTATCGATGACAGTGATACAAGTAATCCGGTGGTAAGTATTGACTCTCCAACAGATTCGAGCGCCGTAACCACTGTGGTCGATATCTTGGGAACCATTACAGATAACGCTATCTCAAGTTACACCGTAACACTGGCAGCGAAAGACGGTTCTTACTCAGCCCTAATCGGCAGTGGTAGTACAGTGATAGAGAATGAAGTTATCGCATCGCTCGATCCTACACTCTTACTTAATGGCCTGTATGAACTATCGCTGGAGGCAATCGATGTGGGTGGCAACACCGCTAAAGATTCCATTGTCGTCAGTATCGATGGTGAATTAAAAGTCGGTAATTTCAGTTTCTCTGTGGTCGATATGGAAATTGAAACCGAGGGCGTTCCTGTTACTGTTACACGCACCTATGACTCGCGACAAAGAACACAGGATATGGATTTTGGTTACGGTTGGAGCCTTGATTACAACAATGTAAAAATCGAAGAAAGTCGTGCTGCGGGTATTGGCTGGCAAAACGAATCCCAGGGGCTTTTCAATTTCTGTACGGTTTCAAGTAAAAAACCAATCGTTACGGTTACTTTGCCTTCGGGAGAGCAAGAAAAGTTTGAAGTTGGTGTTACTCCCGAGTGTTCTAGTTTGCCGGCTCTTGACGTGAGTTTTACCTATACAGCGATCGACGGAACACAGTCTAGCCTGGAACCACTGGATCTCGCATCAGGCCGACTTAACGGAAATACAGGCATTATTGCTGATGCAGGAGAACCAGATACTCCCATTAACCCGAACCGATACAAACTAACCACCAGAGCGGGCTACGAATATGTTATTGAACAGTCCCGTGGTATTGAGCAGATTAATACTCCGAATGGTCACACGCTTACCTACACCAAAGACGGCATAATGCATTCGGGTGGCAAGAGTATAACCTTCAAAAGAAATGCCTTTGGGCGGATTAAAGATATTATTGATCCTAAAGGTAACCGCGTTGAATACCAGTATGATCAAGGTGATTTACACGCTGTAAGAACGCAGGATCTTATTGATGCAAATGCCGAAGGCATGGTTTATACCTACTACGGTAAATTCTGTTTCAATCCGCTACTGGCAACATCTGACTGTCATCTTCTGGATGATATAAAAGACCCCCTTGATCGAACCCTGGTAAAAAATATCTACGATGAAAACGGCCGCTTGAAAGCCCAGGAAGATGGTCAAGGTCGTATTAAAGACTTCGATCACAAGCTCGACGAAAACACCAGCATCATCACCGATCGCGACAATCGCATAACAATTTATAATTACGACGATCGAGGGAACGTTGAAGTAGAGACTGTTGTTATCAGTGACGGTACTTACGACGAACACATCGTCACCAGCTACAGCTACGATGACAATGATAATCAGGAAACCAAAACTATTGGCTCTGCTGAGTACACATGGACCAGTAAATATGATGAAAGTAACAATATGCTCTTTGCGCAAGACCCCGAAGACAATTTGGTAGAGTACCTCTCCTATAATGCACTGGGTCAGGAAGAGCAGATCAAGGATGAAGAGGGCCGAATTACCATTATGCATTACGATGCTGTTGGTAATCTCGAGACAATCGAAATGCCTCCGCTTGTCGATCCAGACACCGGCGAAGAATTAAACTTTATCGCAAGCAATGTGATTGGTAGTGGCGGCCAGATTGAAAGTACTACGGATTTACGCGGTTTAACGACCAGTTATACCTACTACCCTAAAGGTCATCAATGGCAGGGGCAAAAATGGACGGAGAGTAATAGTGTTTCTGGCACGCTTACCTACACCTATGACGCCAACAACAACGTTAAAACAGAAACCCGCGAGCGTAGCGTTAATGGGCAAGTGATCACAGAAACGCTGACCTACGAATACGATGTTCGTAATCGCCTAAGCAAAACCATCTACCCGGATGAAAGCTACACCGAAACAGTATTCGATTTGGCCGGCAATGTAGACAAAGAACGCGACCGTTTTGGCGTATGGACAGACTACGATTACGATGCCTACGGGCGCTTGCGTGAAACCCTCTATGCCGATGACACAACAGCAGTACGTGAATATACAGCGGAAGGTTTGTTGAAATCCGTAAAAGACCGGAGCGGCCACACCACCACTTACGAGTACAACGATGCGGGCCTTCAGTGGAAAGTTCATTACGAAGATGAGACCTACACCGAAACCCAATACACGCCGCAAGGCTGGGTAAAATACCAGTGGGACGAAAAGCGTAATCTCACCGAGTACGAATATGACTTGGCCGGAAGACGAGAGGCTGTTATTCGCCATTACACCGATGCTGATGGCAACCCGCAAACGCAGCGCCACAGCTTCACCTACTACAAAAATGGCGAGTTACACACAGAAACCGATGCGAACGACAACACCACAAGCTATGTGATAAACGCCCTCGATCAACGTATCGAAACCCAATTTATTAATGGTACCAGCACGCAATCCCGTTATGATGCCATGGGGGCTCGCACGCACAGTATCGACCAGAACAATATCGTTACCGACTTCCGTTATGACAACTTAGGCCGTATGAAAGAAGTGCAGCCGGACGTGTATTTCGAAGGAGTGCGCGTGCCCGTTACTGACTATAGCTACGATGAAGCTGGCAATAAGCTTAGCCAAACAGACGCCAATGGCCATACCACAACCTGGACATATGACTATTTTGGCCGTGTACTCACACGAACCTTGCCCGAGCTTATGACTGAAAGCTTTGTCTATGATGACGATGCGCGCACCGTTACGCATACGGATTTCAACAATCAGCAAACAGTCACTCAGTACAACAATCTGGGGCAAGTGGAAACGGTAAGCTACGACAACGGCGAGAGTGAGTACACGGCCAAAATAGTCATATGTCCAGTTTGTGGTATGGCCATTGGCGTCTGTTTGGCTAAGCTTATTGCCAACTTCATCGTAGCTATATCCAGTAACGGGCACGCGCACTCCTTCGAAATACACGTCCGGC
>CAJIBL010000858.1_pt1 | contig 32711 bp, 29 predicted proteins | sample 9199351 | NCBI WGS metagenome assembly CAJIBL01 (sample SAMEA7708304, study PRJEB35096) | sediment metagenome | biome: marine neritic benthic zone biome [ENVO:01000025]; feature: sediment [ENVO:00002007]; material: shallow marine sediment [ENVO:03000034] sea grass bed [ENVO_01000059] ...
ATTGCCACTGTTGTGGCTGAAAACGCGCCAATCTAGGCGCGAAGAGAGAAGTTTAGTCATTCTAAATAAACGATGAGCAACAACGAGTGGCGCGTTTTCAGCCGCAACCCGAAGGGCCTGGCCATTTTTTCGCCCAACTACGTTATCAGTCACTTATTTGGAACAACCAAATCACGCTCCTTCTGCCTTGTTAGACAAAAAAATGGGCTCAGGCAGAGGTAATTAAATTAGTGTTAACAGGCCCTAGCCACACCCAAAATTCACTACGACCAGCTTCGTTTTGTGGAAAAACTACTGGCCAGAAACTCCATTTGATCTGCCAAAATATGTCTATTTTCCAGATACAAATACTCGAAAGGGTTAGGAACAAAGGGCACTGCCAGCAAAGGCATTGCAGCCTGCTCCGGGGTGCGATTACCCTTCGAATGGTTACAGCGCTGACATGCCGCTACCACATTCTCCCAACGATCCTTACCGCCTTGAGCACGAGGAATAACATGGTCTCGCGTCAACTCAGATTGCGCTGCTTGCTTTCCACAATACATACACTGAAAAGCATCACGACGAAACAACAGTCGATTTGTTAAAGCCGGTGTCCTTCGTGTAAAAACACATTTACCCTCGCAGGCAATAATGGAAGCCATAGTAATCTGGCTTTGTACACCCACTGAATTTATGCCGCCCTTTATTTGCAAAGCGCACTCTCCCAACTCCCAAAGTACACGTGACTTGGCATAAAGAGTTGCAGCTTGCTCGCGGTTCAACCATGCCAGTGGCTGACCGGATTTAGAAAGCTGCAAAACATGAACATTCATTTCAATCACCTCCAGACTATAAAAATGTGTATAAATTCATTGTTACCTCTAAAACTCTCTTGCTGACAATTGAATTACAGTAACTCGCTTTGGTACAGCAATGATACGAATTGGATGCCGTATTGGGTCTCGAACCCAAACTCCCGAATTCAAAGTCCGGTGTCCTACCATTTAGACGATACGGCAATGCTCTCTAGAATTTTATGGCTTAATCGGTGAGACAAGACTGAGATGTTTTTCATCTGGCTTCTTGACCCGCGCCTTATCCATTTCCACATCAATCGGTGATATGGATACCAGGTTCTCTATCTTTAAATACATATCGCCGCGATACGCCTTTAGCTTATTACCCTCACCATACTCAAACAGTTTATCTCCAACTCTATTCCCATTCTCATCGTAAGAACCAGCTATCCAGTAGACTTTATCGAGCTTAAGGTAACCAGACGCAAGTCTATTACTGACGATACCGTCGAATACGACCTTCTGCATCTGACCTTTAAATGTCCAAACTTCATCCGTAGATTTTGTTGTTTCTATTTCAACCCAAATAGTTTCTTCCATAGCTTCACCCTCTTTTCTGTTATTGCAGCCCTCCTAATCAAATTTGCTCACCCGGAACAACTTCGCTCTTGCGCATCCTTGCGCCCGCGACATTCCGTTCATCCTGAACATAAAAAAACCCCGGATGTTGCCAACCGGGGTTTTATTCGTTTACCGGAAGGCAACAGCCCTCCATATTCGGAAGCTGTTTACATCATTACATCACTCTGACCGAGCGAATAGCGCTTTCGCTCTGCATCACAACACCCAATACCCGCTCGCCATTGCGGGTGGTTTATAGCAGTAAAATTGTGGCTAGATATTTCAAAGCTTTCTATTTCAGAGCTTCTTGTATTTAAGCTACTTGTATCAAAGCCATTTAATTTAAAACCATTGATACCAAAACTATTCATTACTCATTCTCGAGTTATTCTCAAATCTATTTAAACAATACCCAATCACTATTTGGACAGCAAGCGTTATTTTTCATCCTTGCTGATAGCTCCTTACGATTAGCTAAAAAGGCTAGTCAGCGGGCATTAAACCTAATGCGAATGCTACCCTATCGCTGGATTGTGCAATATTTTATGCAGGGCTTAGCGGAGAAAAATTGGCAAAAGCTCAATACTTCCCTACTGTCTAAAATTCTTTAGTCATTTATAAAAAAATATTCTAAAAACCTTTATTCCATAATTTTATTTCACGCATAAAAAAACCCGAAAAGCTGTCAAGGCCTTCCGGGTTTTATCAGATCTCGTCTGGAAGGCTAAACGCCTACCAGTATTATTCACTAGCAGGCAAATACTCGCGCGCATGGCTGCACCAGGCTGCCATTGAGCCCGTTTACCATGCGAGTATCATCAAATTTTTCTGAATGTATATAGATCATTTCTCGACCTGCCTTAATTTGGCGAGCATTATAATCCCATGAACAACATAATTACAAAGTGAATTTATAATTTCTTTCCAGGTAGCGTTACGTAGTGGCAGTCGGCAGGCAAAACTCAAAGCTGGTACCTTCTGCCTCCCTACTTTTCACCTGAATAGTGGCTTGATGCAAGTCCAGCAATTTCTTGGTAATCGCCAAGCCCAAGCCACCATGGGCAGTGTTTCCGCGCACGCTGTTTCCCGCCTTAAAGTGGGGCTCAAACACATGGGGCAGATCTTCTGGGGGGATACCGATACCGTTGTCACTCACTTCTACAGCAACCGAGCGGCTGTCTTTTGACAGTCTCACCACGATTTGCCCACCCTCACCGGTATGACGGATGGCGTTATCAATAAGGTTACTCAGCACTCGCTCCAGTTTTTCAATATCGCCCACCACCTGGATACTGGTGTCTTTTGGTTCTACTTCCAGTGAAAGCCCTTTTTCTTGCGCAATAATCCTGAATTTTTGCAAGGTATCCTGCACCAGTTCGGCAATAGAGAATGGTTCTATATTCACTTGCACGTTACCGCTGTCCAGGTAAGCCAACTCAAAGAGCTGCTCCACCAACTTGGAAATTTTTTGTGCGCTCAGCTTGGCCGTAGCGATGTAGGCAGCGCTCTCCTCTTCACCGACCTGCGCGCGATTGAGCTCCCAGGTTTCCAGATAGCCCAGCAATGAGGCCAGCGGGGTGCGCAGATCATGGGATATGTGACTGAGCAGCTCTTTGCGCAGCTGGTCAATGGTAATCACGTTCTTGTACTGTTCATCCAGTTTTTCCAGCAGCGCTTTAAAACTGCTCCCCAGCGCATCGATTTCATTGTCGCTGCCAGCTTGCCAACAATCCATGGCCCCGGTAGCAATATCACTGTTGATACCGTCACTGGAAAAGCCTTCATTGCGTAATGCCTGCACTTGCGATGTAAGCTTTCGAAGCGGATGGGTAATTAGCCCTGTAAGCCATAAAGTTGCCAGTAAGCTAAACACCAAACCCAGCAACAATGACCATAGCGCGCCCTGAACAATACCACTGCCCTTTACCATCGTAGCGATATCATCATAGATTTCACTACCAAGAATCACATAGAGGTAGCCGGATAACTGTTCCGCGCTATAAATTGGCGCTACCGAAAACACTTTCTTGCCGGTAATACTTCTCGGGTCGTCGCCGTATACGGGCTTGCTCAGTGTTTTCTCATCAAGGAAACGGGAGAGTACTGCCGTATCAACGCTGTCTCTTTTGATTTTTGCAGGGTCGGTAGAATAGGCCAGTACCTTACCCTGCTCATCCAGCACATAAAATTCAAAATTTGGCCCAAGCACCATCAGCTTGTGGAAAGTCGCTTTCGCTGCTTTTAAGTCAGCCTCTCCGTTCTCAAATAACAAATACTCTTTCACCACATGCTTAGCTAAATCGGCATTCATTCGCTGGGTAATTTCCTGCTGATACGCTGAAGAGGCTCGCATAAACAGCAAAGAAGAAAAAACGGCCAGCAGGCTGAAAATAATGAAGGCGCTTAAGGCCAGCCGCGCACGTAATGTCTGCAAAGGCTTACTCATAGAACTTGTACCCCACACCCCATACCGTCAACACATATTTTGGACTCGCCGGGTCTTGTTCCAGTTTTGCCCGCAGGCGATTGATGTGGGAATTTACCGTGTGCTCATAGCCCGCATGCTGGTACCCCCAAACTGCGTTAAGCAATTGTTCGCGGCTAAAAACCTGCCCGGGGTGTGATGCCATGTACATCAGCAAATCAAACTCCTTCGCTGTAAGCTTAAGGTTTTCCCCTTGCAAGCGTACCTGCCTTTTTTGGCTGTTTATGCGCAAGCTATCAAACAACAGATCATCACTCTGCGTTGCCTCCTGTTGCTGCCCCTGCGTCATAAAAGCCACTCTGCGTAGCAAGGCTTTTACCCGCGCCTGCAACTCTCGCACACTAAAGGGTTTGGTGAGATAGTCGTCCGCACCCACTTCCAGGCCAACCACGCGATCGGCTTCGGATTTTTTGGCTGTTAACATCAAAATAGGTGTAAATATTTCTTTGGCACGAATTTTCTGGCAAATCTGTAAACCATCAATGCCCGGCAGCATAATGTCGAGAATAATAAGGTCCCAGCTTGTGCTTAGCGCTAACTGTAAACCTTCACTACCATCGAGGCTGCGCTCGACAGCGTAATTCATACTCTCCAGGTTCAAGGCCACCAGTTCATTAATGTCTTGCTGGTCTTCGACCAGCAGAATTTTTTCGTGCATAACGTTTCCTGATTGCGAGGCCATCCCTGGCGACTCGGTTATTGCGTACGGGTAATGCGAATTAACACCGCGCCATTATCAAAACGATGCGCTTGAGTTAAAGCAGAACTTTCCAATCCGTCATCCATGGTCACCACTCCCGGATGTCGCGCAACAAAATCTACATCGCTACGCGCAGCGTTAAAGCCTTCGCCACCAGCCGCCGGGCCGGGTACCGAAGCCGCTGTTTCGGAATTTGCTTCTGTGCCAGCATCGTAAATCGGTGCTAACACTGTTTTGCTGTCACCCATTGCCAGTTCGGCAATGCTCCAGTCTGTAACGCCGGCAAAGGCATCATTAGTATTTACCAGCATAGTCGCCAGGGTAAAACTCAACGAGCTGGATTCCATCACATCGAGATCAAAACTGGCACTTTGACCCGGCATAAGCACTTCAGTGCCCGACAATTCTGCCAATGATGTATTTTCACTAATAAAATCTGCAGGGCTGCCCGATTCAGCCAGCATTTCCAGGCCCGAGGAGGCTGTATCACCGATGCTCCAGAAACTTGTGCCCATCTCATGGATCAGCATGGCTGGCGGAGAAAGGGGTTGGCCGTGAGTGGTGTTTTTAAGCTCAATGCTAAAGCTGCGCATGGGCTCCTGCGTGGGTTCGGGGCTTGGCCCCATTTTGTCATCATCGTCACCGCCACAGGCACTGAGCAAAACAAGGCTACTGACCCCAGCGGCGAGAAAAGCAATTCGTTTAACATTCATCATAAATACCCCGCTTTATTGAACCGTAACAACGACTTTGGCTACAGGGTTAAGCCAGCGATGAATGCTGCTGTTTAAGTCACTCGGCCCGCCAGTTGTCATCGCATCGCCGAGATTGCCCCGGTGCACATGAACGGTGTCATTGCCTTCATCGGTAGTCACGCCTGTGCCTCCCGCACCGCTGTTGCCGCCGGGGTTGGCCGGAATTCCCAGCATACCTGGAGCACCACTGCCATCGACTACAAGTTCGTTATTGGCCTCGGTGCCTGCATCGTAACCATTGAGCATGATGGTATAAGTGCCGGCTTCACTGGGTATGGGCCATGCGTCGAGCCCTACAAAGCCATCGTTTGTGGGCAACAGCATGGCGACGATGCTCAGCCGGTCATTCATACCAGTATCCCAGTCCATAACCATGGTGGAAGCGCTTGGCATTAATAAACCACCTGCCGGATTTTCCGAGCTTACGGCACTGATGGAATCGGCTAATGTCACCAGACCACTGATATCACCGCCCTCGGCCATCGCCTGCAGTTCTGCACTGGCTTCGCTGCCCACTTCGAACAAATGGGTGCCATCACTATGGGCGGTAAGCAATAGCGGGGTGAAATAGATGCCTTGGCTAAGGTTGGTTATTTTTACGGAGATGATCTCTGCCAGCGCGCTGCTGGCGTAAAAGCTTAATAGAGCGGGAATAAGCAGGTGTTTTATTTTCATCATGTGTCCTCGTTTCAGTTTAGGGGCTTACGAGGATGAGAATAGGGAGTAGAGTTCAAGCCCTGATCACGAAATTATAAAATTTTTATCACAATCATCTGAAGCCAATAGAGCATTGCTGCCAGCGGTATACTTTAAAGATTGGGAGTCTGCGGCTGCCGCTAAGCACACAGGCTTAACCATTAAGAACTGGGTGCTTTTTTACCCAGACGCCTGGCGGAGCAGGCAAACCAAAACAGCACATTGCTCTGGTGATAATCACTGGCCCGGCGCAGACCATCTCACCACGAAGGCACCGCGCAAATCGCCCTGCTTGTAGCCTCTTGCCTTATCTTTTGGGTAGTACTTGCTTAAGGCTTGTTGTGTCTCTTCAGCTAAAGTTTCACCGTGGCAGGACAAACAGAGAGGCTGAATCACAATTGCTTTCATATACAGGGCTGAGCCATCTTTTCCAGTTTTGAAATACTCAAGCGCAGGTTTGTCCGAGGCAAGCGATTTGGCGAACTGCTCCAACACCTGCGACTCCATGTCATTAGCTGAGTTGTCCGCATTTCGAACCCGCTGAGAAACACGACCGAGATTAAAATCGCGTCCCTTGCTCATCTCCGCCGCAATTTTCGGGGCTTGCTCGCTACATACGGCAATGGCCCTCTGGGTGCCACCTTGCTCCATCGCTGATTTTAACTTGCCGCCGAGCGTCTTTTGAAAATCAAACACCAGCGCACGGGACTCTAACAGCACAGTAGGCTCTTCTGCAGTGACGCTCAGCGAAAATACAATAGATATCAGAACTAATGCACGCAGCATTTCAGGCTCCCTGTAAAAAACGAAAATAATGGATCATAACTGGCCTACAAAGCATGAATCCATGTTTTCATGCTTTGTAGGCCAGCAATGAGATAGAATAATCTATTTAATTGCCAGGTTAATAGCAACGCAGGAGCAGTTGCCGGTGGATACTGGCGTAGAGCTTACAGCGATAGAATTAATGGAACAACTTTGATAATGGCTATTGAAGGCGCTATCCAGCTGTTCTCTTATGCGCAAAAAGCAAACCGCTTATTCCGCTTCAACTCTGTTTCGGCCCGCGCTTTTTGCCCGGTATACCGCTTCATCCGCGTTCTTAAACAGTGTATCGAATGTGTTACACGCGTCACTGAGCTCCGCGACACCAAAGCTGGCTGTTATTTCTAGGCCGGCAGGTTTGGCTGTGTGAAGGTTTTTACGGAGTAATTCCGCTTTAATCACCGCGTTTTCCTTATCACAGTGCCCCAGAAAAACCACAAACTCTTCACCACCAAAGCGCGCTACGATGTCTTCTGCACGAAAAGAGTTTAGTAATAGCTCACCAACCGCCTTCAGTACTTCATCGCCCTTGTCGTGACCCCAGGTATCATTTACCTTTTTAAAATGATCAATATCAGCCACGATTAAAGCGTAGGGAATATTATGACGCAACGCTTCCCTAATGCGCCCCCCGACCTGACTCGCCATAAAGTGCCGATTATACAAGCCCGTTAACTGGTCATGCATTGCCAGGTAATGCATTTCTTCTTTTTGCTCTTCCACTTTGTCCAACAAGCGTTTGTATTTAATCAGGTTCTCAACCCTTACAGTAAGGTCAATGGTTTCGATGGGTTTTACCAGGTAATCATTGGCGCCGGCACGAAGAAACTCATATTTTCTCGCCGGGTCATCCAACGCTGTCGTGGCTAGCACCGGTGTATTCTGCCAGGGATGATCACTCCGCCTTATTTCATTAATAAACTCCATACCGGTCATTTTTCCTTCCAGAAAAAAGTCGACCACTATCACGTCGGGATTAATACCTTCACTTTGCAAGATCGCCTCTTCTGCTGAAATAAAACAAGTACACTCGCAATAGTGACTTTCCAGGATAGCTTTAAGCACCAATTGCTGAGGCAAATCATCTTCAATAATGATTACGGTATTTTCATTCTGTTTGGTGAAAGCGCTGCGCGTACTGAACTGGTCCACATAGTCTTTGAACCTGCCAATTTCAGCACGAGTATAAATCTGGGTGTAACCGACGGCGTAGTACTGACGATCGTCGTCGGTGTGATGAGACGTTAATAGCACCAGAGGCGTATGCGCGTAGTGCTTTTCTATGCGAAGGCGCAGCGAAAACTGTTCGGGGTGATCATTGAAGACATTACTGGAAGCAATTATCAGCAGGTAGGGTATATCGTTGGCAACAAGCTTCTCGATCGCCTGATCCGGATCTGCAACAAAATCTGTACTAATGCCGGTACCGGCAAAGATCTCTGCGAGAATAGCCTTGGAGGTGGCTGAATTTTCTAAAATCAGCGCTTTTTTTATCGCCAACCCTGTATGCCTGACTTGAGGTTTAAAAAGGACTCTTACCGACCCAAAACGGCCGCCCTATAAGAGTACTATACAGGCAGGTTAGTCTCCCCAGGGCAGGTTATCAAGCATCTCCTTTCGACTGGATATCATTTCTTCGTAGGTATGTAAGGTAGACATATCGAGCAGTTCATCGCGAAGACGTAAACGCTCAAGCTGCCGCTCAAGACAGGTTATTTCTCGAATCAGCTGCTGCCTCATCACTGAAGTGTTGTTGTAAGCAACACTTAATTGCTGCATTTGGTGTGCCCGGTTCATATCCCTTTCTTCCGTCGTTTCTTCAATTTTCTAGTTGTATGGCGTTAGAGGTGACACAACCTTAGACTGAGCGCTCCCTAAACTTTCTAATGCACAAGTTGCAGCCTTCCATAGCAATTTGTCTAAGAATCGGACGCCGTGAAGATAAGCATAGCTAAATTACGCAGGGAACACAGTAGGAAGATTACACATATTGGAGCTAATTCCGCTTTTCGCGCCACTTTTTTTTTATAAAAATTGATCTCCCTAATAGCCTATACAACAAGCCTTAAATAAGACTTGACTAATGCGGCGCAGCAATTGCCTCAATGGTTGAAAAGGACGCTAATCGGCAAATAGAAGCGCCGACCAATTGAAATCCCTGTCACCAATGACATAAAAGTAGGGATTGAGGATGTCGTCCTTGGTGTTGTACTGCAGCACAGCCAACTTATCATCCAGAACGATACCTCCGGCTGCCTCGACAATGGCTTGCGCCGCTGCCGTATCCCACTCACTGGTGAGCGCAAGTCGCGGGTATAGGTCCGCTTCACCTTCTGCCACCAGGCAAAGCTTGAGCGAACTGCCCATGCTCTTGGTTTCCACCGGGCCAAACTCCACTTCAATACGCTGGATAAGTTCATCAACCGCACCCGCACCATGTCGTCGACTGGCAACCAATGCCACGGGCTGCTCTTTTTCCATACGCGCAGCCATGCTGCGTGCCCGAATTGGCGTTGTATTACCCGCTTCTGTCTTCCAGGCTCCCTTCCCGGCAATGCCACTGTAAACGACATCTTGAACGGGAACATATACCACCCCAAGCACCGCCTGATTATCTTCGATTAACGCGACATTTACCGTAAACTCGCCATTTCGATTAATAAACTCTTTGGTGCCATCAAGTGGGTCAATCAACCAGTAGCGCTTCCACTGCCTGCGAATGCTGTAGTCAGGTAGCTTTGACTCCTCCGATATGACAGGAATATCCAACATCAGCTCTTTTAATGCCGGGTAGAGGATATGGTGCGCAGCCAGGTCCGCGCGGGTTACCGGCGAGTCGTCCGCCTTGGTTTCGATATCAAAAGACTGATCTGAGTTATACACCTCCAGAATCGCTTCACCTGCCTGGCGACAAACCCCCACCACTGATTGCAACAGTGCTTCATCTAACATACTTTTTCCTTTGTTTATTTATCGAGACAGGCCCGGGCCATATACAGCGCAGCAATGCTGCGTGCCTCTGTGAGATCCTGGCGGGCAACAAGTTGATCAAGCTGAGACATTTTATAAGGTTCAACAATCAGGGGTTCAGGCTCATCCCCCTCTGCAGTTTGAGGAAATAAATCCTGCGCCAACACCACCTGTGTGTGGTGCTGCATGTAAGCGGGGGATTGGCTGAGTAGTTTTAGCTTCTGCAGCCGCTTCGCACCGTAGCCCACTTCTTCCATCATCTCTCTGTTGGCCGCCTGCTCAGAGCTTTCTCCCGGCTCAACTCGCCCTTTGGGCAAGCCCAACTCATAGCCCTCGATACCAACACCGTACTCACGAATAAGCAACACTGTATCGTCATCCAGCATGGGAACCACAATGACTGCTGCGTGCGAACCGGAAGCCAGGCGCTCATAAACCCTTTCTTCCCCGTTGCTGAAGCGTAGTTCCACTTGCTGTACGCGAAACAGGCGGCTACGCGCCACCTCTTGGCAATTGAGAATTTCTGGTTTACGCGGCATAGTAGTCCCCCTTTTTGAATTCAGCATTATAGCAATGATTGACTGGCAAACTATTGACACCGTGCTGCTGGATATGGACGGCACTTTACTCGACCTCATTTCGATAATTATTTCTGGCTCACCTATTTACCACTGCGCTATGCAGAATACCATCAGCTTAGCGAACAGGAAGCCAACGACTTTTTAATGGCACACATTCGTCTGTACGAGGGCAGCCTGAAATGGTACTGCCTGGACCACTGGTCTGAACTGGTGCAAATGGATATTCCTGCTCTCAAACGGGAAATACAACACAAAATTCAGATACGCCCCCATGCGAAAGATTTTTTGATCACCTTGAAGCAATTGAGAAAAAAGCTGGTTCTGATCACCAACGCACATCCCAAAGGCCTGGAGCTAAAGCTGGATATTACCCAAATCGACCGCTGGCTGGACCTTGTGATCTCCTCTCATGAATTTAATCTTCCCAAAGAAGATATTGGTTTCTGGCACGAACTGCAGGCACGCGAACATTTTGACCCGGCGCGAACAGTCTTTATAGACGATACCCCGAGAGTGTTAAAAAGTGCTGAAACATTCGGCATCAGCCACCTTGTTTGCATCAATAAACCTGACAGCCAGAAACCACCCACAGCATCAGGGCAGTTTATTGATATCTCTCACTTCGACGAAATTATGCCCAACTCACCGCTGACAGAGGGGAGCTAGCGTGGACAAGGTTCGTATCGACAAGTGGTTATGGGCCGCTCGCTTTTTCAAGACACGAAGCCTGGCAAAACAGGCTATCGAAGGGGGCAAAGTCCATCTGGACGGCCACCGGGTAAAACCCAGTAAAGACCTTGAAACAGGCATGCGGCTGACGGTTCGCCAGGGCTGGGATGAAAAAGTGGTAGATGTTATCGCGCTGTCCGATCAGCGCAGGGGAGCGCCAGAGGCGGCCCTGCTTTACAAAGAAACAGCACAAAGCCTTGCGGCAAGAACATTGAAAGCAGAGCAACGCAAAGCCTCAAGCAGCACGCGCTCAGATCACAAGCCTACAACAAAACAACGCCGACAAATTCACCGCTTTAAGCGAATAAACCTTGAAGATTAAACTTTCATGAGTAACGAAAAACAAACAGACCTTAGCCAACGCTTTGTGCTTGAAGATACCGATATACGCGGGCAGATAGTTAGCCTGAAAAAGAGCTATCAACAGGTTTTGCTGCAGCAAAAACTCCCGCGCGTACTATTGCCTGTACTGGGAGAATTCATTACCGCTGTTTCGATTCTGAGCGAAACACTGAAATTTGAAGGCACGCTTACCTTACAGGTACGCGGCGATGGCCAGGTACCCCTGGTTGTTGCTGAAGCGACAAATGAGGGCAAAGTACGAGGGATATTAAAGCTTCATCAAGATCTGAGCAAAGACGGGCAACTCCCACCGGACGCCATTTTTGATACCCGACATTTAAAATCTCTGGTGGGTCAGGGCGTACTTAGCTTAACCATCGACCCGGCAAAAGGAGAGCGCTACCAGGGAATTGTCCCCCTCGACGGAGACACCCTGGCCGATTGCCTGAGCCACTATTTTCAGCAAAGCGAGCAACTGCCGACAAAAATCTGGCTGTTTGCCGATGAACACCACGCCGCCGGGCTGATGCTGCAAAGCCTGCCGCCGCAGCTGGTAAAAGATGAAGAGCAACGACAGGAGCTATGGAATACCGCCGTACAGTTGGCCGCTACGGTGAAACAACAGGAATTATTTGAGCTCGAGCACGAGACACTGCTATACCGTCTGTTCCACGAGTTGCAATGCCGTATATTTCCGCCACGAGAAATTAAATTTAAATGTAGCTGCAACCGAAAACGCAGTGAAAATGCCATTGCATCACTGGGCAGAAATGAAGCCTTCGAGCTTCTGAAAGAACAGGGAAAAATCTCCATAGACTGCCAGTTTTGCGGTAAGCACTACGCTTTCAAAGAAGACGATCTGCTACGACTTTTCGGCAGTGAAGGACACCTTCACTAAGCCGCGAAAAAGGGCCCGATAAAAAAACGCCAGCATATCGCTGGCGTTTTTTTAAGCGCGCTTTTTTCGCTCGATTGGCTTAGCCGGCGTCTTTTAATTCACCTGCGTCTTGTTCAGCCTTGTCCGCTCCAGCAGCCGTTGCATCTGCGAAATCAACCAGGGCCTCATCCCTCTCGTAGCTCTCGGTATAAGCACGACCATAGTAGGAGTCGATCAAGATCTGCTTCAGCTCGCTGATCAAGGGGTAGCGAGGGTTCGCACCTGTACACTGGTCGTCAAATGCTTCTTCAGCTATTTTATCGACCTTGGCCATAAAGTCTGCCTCGTTTACACCAGCAGCTTTTATCGAAAGAGGAATATCCAGATCCTTTTTCGTTTCGTCCAACCAGGTAAGCAGGGCTTCAATACGCTCCGCCGTGCGTTCCTGAGTAAAGCCCAGCGCGAATGCAACTTCACCATATCGCTGACGTGCTTTCGGGCGATCGTACTGGGAGAAAGCCGCCTGTTTAGTGGGAATATTTGTCGCGTTGTAGCGAACAACATTAGTTAGCAATAAAGCGTTAGACAAGCCGTGTGGCAAGTTGAATTCCGCCCCTAGCTTGTGAGCCATACTGTGACAAATCCCCAGGAAAGCGTTGGCGAAAGCTATACCTGCAACCGTGGCCGCATTATGCACTTTCTCTCGGGCAACAGGGTCGTTTGCGCCTTCTTTGTAGCTGCTTGGTAAATACTCTTTCAGCAACTTAAGTGCCTGCAATGCCTGCCCGTCTGAGTACTCGTTGGCGAGAATAGAAACGTAGGCTTCCATTGCATGGGTAATGGCATCGTAACCGCCAAAGGCCGTTAGAGATTTTGGCAGGTTCATAACCAGGTTGGCATCCACGATGGCCATATTTGGCGTGAGTTCATAATCGGCAATGGGATACTTCATGCCTGTCTCATCATCGGTAACCACCGCGAACGGCGTAACTTCCGAGCCGGTTCCCGAGGTTGTGGTGATAGCAACCATCTCCGCTTTAATACCCATTTTCGGGAACTTATAAATTCGTTTGCGAATATCCATAAAACGCATAGCCAGCTCTTCGAAAGCGACTTCCGGATGCTCGTACATAACCCACATAATTTTGGCCGCATCCATGGGTGAGCCACCGCCAACTGCGATGATCACATCGGGCTGGAAGGCATTTAGCACATCAACACCTTTGCGCACTATGCTCAGGGTGGGGTCAGCTTCCACCTCGTAAAATACTTCTGTATCCATACCTTTGGACTTTAGAAGCTCAACCAGATCGGAAACATAAGGTGTATTGTTAAACAAGAAGCGGTCAGTAACGATGCATGCACGCTTTTTATCTAAATCGTCCATCGCGACAGCGACGGAACCACGTCGGAAATAAATAGATTTGGGTAGTTTGTGCCACAACATATTTTCAGCCCGCTTGGCGACCACTTTTTTGTTTATTAAGTGCTTTGGCCCTACGTTTTCGGAAATGGAATTACCACCCCAGGAACCGCAACCCAGGGTAAGGGAAGGTGCCAGTTTGAAGTTATACAAATCACCAATACCACCGTGGGAAGCAGGCGTATTAACAATAATTCGCGCTGTTTTCATGCGGTCGCCAAAGACACGGATTCGGTCGCGATTGGAATCCTGATTGGTATACAAACAGGATGTGTGGCCAATACCACCCATAACCACCATTGTTTCCGCCATATCGAGCGCTTGCTCGAAGGTTTTTGCGCGGTACATACCCAAAGTAGGCGAAAGTTTTTCGTGGGCGAAAGCATCAGCCTCACCTGGCGTGGTGCCCTCACCGATCAATATCTTGGTGTAAGGCGGTACTTTAACACCCGCCATTTCAGCAATGGTTACTGCACTTTGGCCAACAATTTCTGAATTTAATGAGCCATCTTTCAAAATAACTTTTTTAACTGCAGTAGCTTCGCGTTTATTCAAAATATACGCGCCGTAGTTTGAAAAGCGCTCTTTAACAGCCTCGTAGACTTCATCCAGTACAATGGCCGCCTGCTCGGAGGCGCACACCACACCGTTATCAAAAGTTTTTGACATTAAAATGGACGATACGGCTCGTTTGATATCAGCCGTTTCATCAATCACCACAGGCGTATTGCCCGCGCCCACACCAATCGCCGGCTTACCAGAGGAGTATGCGGCTTTCACCATACCCGGACCACCCGTAGCCAGAATCATATTGATATCAGGGTGTGACATCAGCTGGTTGGAAAGCGCAACCGAAGGCTCGCTAATCCAGCCAATAATGTCTTTTGGTGCGCCTGCGGCAATAGCGGCATCCAAAACAATTTTTGCTGCCTGGCAAGTGGCCTTTCTGGCTCTGGGGTGCGGCGAAAAGATAATACCATTGCGTGTTTTAAGAGAGATAAGCGCCTTAAAAACCGCAGTAGATGTGGGGTTAGTGGTGGGCACAATGCCACACAGGATGCCAATAGGCTCAGCGATGGTCATGGTGCCGAACTCTTCATCCTCATCCAGAACACCACAGGTGACATCGTCTTTGTACTTGTTGTAAATGTACTCTGAAGCAAAGTGGTTCTTGATCACCTTGTCTTCGAGGATACCCATGCGGGTTTCTTCTACCGCCATTTTGGCCAAGGGAATACGCGCATCGGTTGCGGCCAGCGCTGCTGCGCGGAAGATTGCGTCTACTTTTTCCTGGGGAAATTCGGCGAACACTTTCTGGGCTTTTTTAACCTTCTCCACCAGAGCATCTAACTGCTGCGAATCGGGACTAATTGAATTACTCAAGGGACTTACCTCCGACATTACTAATTAAGCCTTTTGGGCCTCTTCTCATAGGCAACGCTTGTGGGGTACCAAAGCGCCTTCTGGAAGCAGGCGAGAATCATTCTCATACACTAATATTTTACAGGCGAACTATACGCGTCGTTACCATAATTCACATTGATATAAGTCATTGGTAACAGTTTACATTGGTATTACCAAACATAATAAAATCAATAGCTTAGCTACAAATTCGGTATGACCAATTGAATTAGAAGGGTGCCTGCAGTAACGCACAGTAACACTACAAAAACTACCGGTTTACAGATATCACCGTGCGTAACAATACATTCATATGATAGTTGAGATCCGTTTTTCTAGCCTCTTTGAGCTATCAATTTGCGTGGGGGCCGAGCCATAGCAAAATCGGCTCGGCGAGAAGATAAATAGATGGGAAACTAACTCTACGCTCGACAGGCAGAAGGCAGAAACTTGTTTTCCAGTGTCGTTTTGTTCTCCCCAACGGCAACCATTCCTTCTGGAGCAGGGTCGCCACCGCACACCCAGGAAATGGGGCTGTCCGGGCTTTCCTTGACTATGATGGGGCGCAAGCTAAGCTGTTTACCGGCGATATACTCAGGAACCTTGTTACCCATGGTTATGTGCAACGCGCCGTTTTCAACGGCAACGCCTTTCACGTAATTGCCCAGTATGTGCTCTTTCTTTGGCACGCCAGCCTGAAGATTATTCTCTGGAAACCTGCCTTTTGCTCGGTAGTAGGAGATTATCTCTGGCTTTAGCTCCGAAACAATGACAATTGCTTCAGCAGTCTTGGCGCGGATGGTGTAGTCCTGATAGGCCGGTAACGCCACAGCAGCCAGAATGCCAATAATTGCGACAACTACCATTAATTCGATAAGGGTAAATCCCTTGCGTGAACTCACTGTTTCCCACATATTAAATAGCCTCTCCAATGGTAAAAATCGGTAAGTACATGGATATCACTAAAGCCCCCACAAGAAGAGCCAAAATCACCTGATAAATTTGCTGTATTTTTTGCCGATGCGAAGTCGCATCCTCCACTAGGGACTGAGATAACTCTGTCAACTGATGCTCCAACTCCTCAGGCAATGTATTCAAGCCCACAGACATTTGGCAAGTTTGCGGAAAATCGAGTTCGCACGCGCCAAACTCAGTGATCATCTCTCGCGACTTATCCATCGCAGTTTGCGGCGCTGCACCGGCAATTAGGATCATTCGCGCATAACTGGCAAGCAAATAACTATTGAATGATTTAACGGCTCCAAAGAAAACTGTGGTAAATAAATTACTCGGTAAAGGCAAAAGCGCCTTCACTCGCATCAAAACATAAGTATGCGAATAAAATAACCCGTACAGTGACAAGGCAACCATCGAAAGAGCAAAGATCAGTGCAAGCTCCCCATGTTTCAACATAAACAGCGTAATGCCCGGCATATGATCATAACCGAAGGTCTTAAAGGCTTCCTCAAATTCTGGCAGGACTTTAACAACCATTAGCGAAAAAACCAAAAATGCTACAACACAAATTGTTATACAGTACTTCAATATAATTTTCTGACTCGCCAATAAAGCTCGTACACCTTCATAAAACTCTTTTTTTGTCTCATCATAAGCCAATAGCAATGTTCCAATGGCCTTAGCTTCGGGCTTACTTAGACCAACGAGCACCGCGAGAGTACTATCTTTCACAGCAGTGTTGTTATTGAATACACCGCGCAAATATTGCACGGCCTCTCTCGTATTCTCATTCCCACTACTCTCAATACGACTAAGCGCAATCTCGAAGTCAAAATTTGCTTCCTTCGCTAAAAATGCCAGTTGGCGTTGCACAAAACGACGTGATTTTTCTTGTTCTGAAAATCGCATGACATGCCTCAAGGTTGATGACAGAGTTTTGAAAACGCAGAGAGGGTTTTTCTGGCCATCACTGCATCACTTTCCTTCGGTTTTATTTCGCAAGACCAATTCAAACGATGTAATTGCTTGTCGACCACCAGAACATAGCGTAGGAAGTAGTGTTTGCCATCAAGCGGACTGACAATTTCCATTTGTATTGTGCCATAGGCGTATACAGTGCTACCCGGCGACAAATAATTGTATTTCTGATCCAGCTGCTCTTCTTCAATCAGCGAATTAAAGACCGAGTTTGGAGGTACCTTTTGTTTGAATGAATAATATTCAAGAATGTGATACTGAAGAGACTGCACCAGCATTTGGACATCTGACAGCTTCGCCCGAGCAATAAATACCGGGGCAAAATTAAGCATCAATGCTAACAGTACGCCTAAGATGGCGGTAGAAGAGGCGAGTTCACTCCAATCCCTGAGGTCAGCTTCGATAACCAGTTCTCGAGCAAAGTAAAAGTGTTTCACCGCTCACATTCCAAGGCTAAAAACCAGTTTCCTTTCATCCTTTACCGACAACCCTAAGAAAATCCATTTACATTAAAAACGGCTAAACAACTACCCCGGTATCAATACAAGCCTGTTCAAGAGCCGCAACATCGGGAATAACAAACTCCTCCATGCCAACACGCACGGGCATTTTATCGTAGGGACGCTTGTCGATTCTGGTGTTCTCGCTAATATCTTCTTCCGATATTCGCACCATACGAGGAATGCCCTGAGTGGGAATTGCGATAAACGATAAACGCGAGTCAACGCCAGTATTGTTCAGCACCGCCATCCGGCCCTGGGGGTTGAGCGGCGTAACGGGACCACCGTTCACGCCTTCATAAGCGATTACCGGCACGCGGGTGCTGCGCCACTCGTAGAAACCAAGCAGCCAGTTGGGTGCGTTTGGAATGGAGCCCACAGGGTGCATTGGCGCCATCTCGGCAACAGTTACCGTTGGCAGCAACAGGACTCGATCCAACAGAGGAACGAGCATGCAGGCTATCTCTCCCTCCTTGAGTTCTTCTTCTCCTTCAAGCGTTGGAAACTGTTCTTCGTCGCTCATAGTGTTTTCCGAATTGTGTATTTTTTAAATAAATTGCTGGGTATATGCCTGCCATAAACAAATTGTCTGGCCAGATTTTCAGGCGAGCCCTGGTAACTGACATTGCGTGAATTGATTGCCGCCACCGGCATGGCATCGACGGCACAACTCAGAGGCGACTGTGCCCATACCACACCACCGGAGCCGCGCATAAAACTGCAGCTGCCCGCGCCGTCGTCACCCATACCCGAGAAGATAATTGCACCACAGCTCTTTTTAAAGTTTCGAGCTACTTTGGCCATTACCTGGTCTATGCTTGGCTGATAAGGGCCATTCCAGGGATCCGTAATGGGCGAGATAACCCCCGTCGGATGGACGTCTATCTGGTGTTCCGGCGGCACCACATAGATACATTTTTCCATTATTGGCCGCGAGCGCTCGCAAGCCAGTACGGTACACGAGGTGCTGCGCATCAATGCCTTGTGCAAAGTACTGCTTGTTTGCGGGCTAAGGTGCTGCACGTAAACAAATGCCACACCAGACAGTTCCGGCAACGTTTTTAAAAAACGACAAACGGCTTCCGGGCCACCCGTTGACGCCGCCAGCACCCATACTTCCTGTGCTTTTGCGTAACCGTCTATATTTGATGAGCTGCTACTGGTGCAAAGTTGGATTTTGGCTGCAAAGCGATTGACGCGTTCTGCCTGACCCAGCTCGGCGTACTTTTCTATATCGTCATAGATAACAGGGACATCAAGCCCTTCAAGGGTGTCGATTATCAACGCAGACTTATCATTGTCGAGATCCAGGCGCACCGCCCAGGCGTCCACTTCGCTTATCTCACTTAAGGCACCGACGTTGACTTGAAAGGCATGAACAACCTTATGCCCTGAACTACTGACCAGTTCAGAAAGATCATTGAGTTGAGCAGCGGTCTCTGCCAGCAGCCCAAATTTCAGGGCTTCGACTGCCAACAGTCAGAACCTCTGAAAGCGCGATGCCATGCCGCATCCGGGAATTGGTAGTGCGCTGTGCAACAACAGCAAACTCCGCAGAGAAGCCTTAGTATGGGTAAAGCATTTTTCATGGTACATTTTGTCTGACCAAACCTCCCTCTTTTTGCGGGCTACTTGACTGGCTAGTCCGGCCGTATCGTTCAAGCACTAATCATCCTGCCCGAAAAGTTCGTTCATGCTCTCAAGTAGCAAATCTTCCTGATAGGGTTTACCGAGGTACTTATTGACACCCAGATCCATCGCCCGCTCGCGGTGCTTTTCGCCGGTACGCGATGTAATCATGATAATTGGCAGATGCTTCCATCGACTGGTAGTGCGGACAGTTTTCGCCACTTCAAAGCCATCCATACGCGGCATTTCAATATCCAGCAGCATCAGGTCCGGAATGTCGTCTTGCAGAATACGTAACGCATCTACACCATCCTTCGCGGTGATAACATTAAATCCTTCACGCTCAAGAAAGCGTGTGGTCACCTTGCGTACGGTTACCGAATCATCCACCACCATAACGGTTTTGGTGGTATCTTCGGGAACTTCGATCTCTTTTGGCGCTTCCCTTGGACGCATTTCAAGGATTTTCGCCAGGGCAACATCTTTCCGCACCAGTGCATGTGGATCGAGAATCACTACCACGCTGCCATCACCCATAAGCGTAGCACCGGAAAGCCCCTGCACTGCACTAAACTGAGCACCCAGGCTCTTCACCACCACTTCGCGACTGCCCAGCAGGTTGTCCACATGGATGGCCATGGTGCGATCAGCGCTGCGTACCAGCAATACCGGCATTGGCAGGGACTGCCCCTCAAGAATCGGCTTGTTATCTATATCCAGCAGGGTGCCGAGATAACGAACCTGGTAGTTCTCACCCGCGTACTCAAAGCGCGCATCAGGGTGAGTGTAGTAGTGCTCCAGTTCGAAGGGGCTTACACGTACAATCCCCTCGATGGTATTCAGCGGAATGGCGTACAGGTCAAGCCCCATCTCCACCATCAGTGCACGGTTTACAGACACCGTAAACGGCAGGCGGACAACAATTTCTGTGCCTTTTCCCCACTCGGAGTTGATCAACACCGACCCACCAATCGACTTGATCTCGGAAGACACTACATCCATGCCCACACCGCGGCCAGAAATCTGAGTAACGGTCTCGGCAGTACTGAAGCCTGCATGAAGTACGAACTGCATGACATCGAAGTCACTCAGGTCCGAATCCTCAGCCATGAGCCCTCGCTCGATGGCTTTTTCACGCACTCGGCGCAGGTCTACACCGCGACCATCATCTGCCAGGCGGAGGATTACATCCCCCCCCTCCCGTGCAAGCGTAAGCACGACTCGGCCAGTTTCCGGCTTACCAAGCTCCATACGTCGATCTGGCACCTCAATACCGTGGTCGACGGCGTTGCGAAGCATATGCTCCAGAGGCGCGACCATGCGTTCCAGTACCGATCGGTCCAGTTCACCTTCAACATTATCCAACTCAAAACTGACATTCTTGCCAAGCTCGGAAGCGATTTGTCTAACAATACGACGCAAGCGAGGAACCAGCCTTGAGAACGGCACCATGCGCGAGCGCATCAGGCCTTCCTGCAGGGTGGTGTTGATACGCGACTGTTGCAACAGCAGTGTTTCCGTATCGCGGATGTTATCGGTAAGGGTCTGTCTGAGGTCCACCAGGTCAGAGGCGGACTCAATAAGAGATCGGGACAATTGCTGCAACTGGGAATAACGGTCCATTTCCAGCGGGTCGAATTCTTCGTGAGCGGCCATCTGCTCCTGGCGGAACAGCACCTGGGCTTCTGTTTCAATATCCAGACGACGCAACTGTTCCTGCAAACGGGAAATGGTGGAATCAATATCATCCAACGCCTGGGAGAAATCACTCACCTGCTGCTCGACACGAGCACGGGAAATGGAGGTCTCTCCTGCCAGGTTGACCAGTTCTTCCAGCAAGTCAGCATTAACTTTTACAACTTCCTGCGGCCCCGCCTGTTTGCGTGCAACCGCTTGCTGTCCGCCACCGGGCTTCACCGCCGGCATCGAGAACTCGCCCTGCTTGGCATCGCCCTCGCGAGGTTTTGGTGCAAACGGCAGAACATTGTCCTGCTGCTCGGGCGTCTCTCCTTCAGGTAAAGATTCCGGCATTGCAGCAGCCGGCATCTCTTGAGCAGCTTCGGTAGGCTGCTGCGCCTCCGTTTGCTCTGGCTGCGCCTGACCGCCACCGGCCATAAACGCTTGCACTGCACGCACACCACCAAGTACTTTATCCTGATAGTCATGCATACGTGCGAAGAAGGAATCGTCTACATCATTGATGTCCGATGCAATCAGAAAGCTTTCGTATTCGTGCGTCAGTTCGCCGAGATTCGCCATTCCGGCAAGGCGCGCGCCACCTTTCAAGGTATGGAGCACGCGTTTAATCTGCTCGGGACTCTCCAGATTGGCCCAATCAGACTCCCATGAGTGAACAGCTTCGTCCAGCTCTTCAATAAGTTCATCCGCCTCTTCCAGGAAAACGTCGATAATATCGACGTCGTAATCCGGGTCATTGACATCAATAGTATCCAGCAAGCCTGCAACAGTATTGAGCTGAGGCTGCGGCTCTTCGGGTGCCGGCTCGGCTGCCAATTCTTCTGGCTGGACCGATTCATCGATATCAGGTATGTCAATTTGCCCAGCAACATCATCAGCCTGCTGCGGCACTTGCTCAGGCTCTGCTGGCAACTTTTCAACAGAGAGTTCCGGTATTAGCTCGGATGGTTCATCAACAAGCAGTTCTTCCAGTTCTGAAACAGGCAGGCTTTGCTCTGGGGCCTCTTCAATTAATTCCTCATTAGAGGCCAGGTCAAGCAGTGCCTCAAACTCTTCCTCATCAGCACCCTCTTCTACCAGTTCAAAATCCTGATCGGAAGCGATAGGGACAATATCGGGCTGATCGAAGCTGACATCTTCCAGTTGCTGGCCATCGGCATCGCCGAAATCGTCGGCTACAGGCTGAAGATCAGATTCATCAATCAGTTCAAACTCATCGTTGAGGGCTTCACTTTCCAGCACCTGCTCGTCTACTAGCTCTACTGCAGGCTCATCGGCAACAAACGCTGCCGGCTCAAGATCGTTTGCAGGCTCAACCAGCAGCCCGGGCTCTGCAACCGGCTGGTCGCCGGGAATATCCTGCTGTACAGCAGGCAGCAAGGTGCCACCGTGAATAAGAGAAGCCAGCGCCGAGGTAATTTCCTCGGGCGGTGGCGCCATATTTTGGCCGGCGGCGACGGCATCGATCATATCAAGCAAGGCGTTGTGCCCTGCGCCTAAAAGACTGAAAAAGTCTTCGTTAATCGCTTGCTGGCGGTGCTGACTCTGTTCATACAAGGTGCGAAGCTGCGCGCTTAACGCAGCCATATCCGGCAGGTTAGCCTGTTCTGCCCCTTTCTCAAGGGTACTGAGCTCCTGCATAACGGGCACAACATTGCCGTCGTCACTACCGGAGACCTGCCAGTTTTCCAGGAGCTGGTCGGCGTCCAGCAGCAGATTCATCTCTTCGGCCATAAAGATTGAAAGCAGGCGGGGGTCTACTTTGTTCTGCCCGTCTTTTTCCAGCTCCTTCAGGCGGATAAGGTGGCCGACTGCCGCTTCACGAAGCTCAGCTTCACGAGCAAGGAACTGATCCAGGCGAGCGATTTCAACGGGCTGACGCGCTTCGATCTGCTCCAGGCCCTCCCGGGCGTAGCTGACTGCATCCCGGTATAACTGCAGAATATCTGCATTAATTTCCACCTGGTAACTGATCAACTCTTTGGCAAAAGCCTCCAAAGGCTCAGCCACTGCTGCAATTGGCGTCACCTGGGCCATTTTTGCGCTGCCCTTAAGGGTATGGAGAGCTCGCTGAAAATCATCACTGGGTGGCGAGTAAATGGGCGCATCAGCTTCCATTTTTTTGATAAAGGCAACCATCGTTGCCAGATGGGTTCTGGCTTCTGATGAGAAGATATCCCACAGCACCAGCACATCTTCATCAATGTCTGAAACCTGGTTGCTATCAACGGTTTCTTCAGCTTGCTCAACCGTTTGTGCGGCAGGCGCCGCAGTCCCAGCGGTCTCGGCCAGATTGGGTAAAGGTACACGCTGGCCATACGGAACACCGGCCAGCTGTTCAGGAATATTCCCTTCAGACATGGCTTGAGCCCAGGCCATGTACTGCTCACAGAGCGCTTTCTGGGGGTTTGCCGTTTTGCTGGCAAAGGCCTTTATCAGTTCTGGCAGCAGGTTCAGCACCAAATCGATGATATGCGCATGGGCGATATCCACCGGCACAGTGCGGTCGATAACACGATTGAGCATATTTTCCACAGACCAGGCCAACTCACCAATGTCGAAGGCTTCAACCATGCGTCCACTGCCCTTAAGGGTATGGAATGCGCGCCGAACAACAACAAGCGAGTCTTGGTCCTGCTGGTTTTCCTTCCACTTGGGGAAGTACTCTTCGAGGGTTTCTTTAACTTCGCCGGCCTCTTCGATGAAAATTTCGATGATCTCGTCGTCGATATCACTTTCTTCACCGTCTTCATCCACCGATATGGAATCCAGACTCACAGACGATGCCGCCGCCTGCAGGGGCTCCTCAACCAGCTCAGGCTCTGTGGTGGTGGTGGCGGCGACTTCTATCTCAGGTGGCTGCGAGGAGCCTTGTTCGCTCGCTGCGCCATCTGCATCAACATGCTTGCCAGGTTGAGGCTCACTGGTTTCAGGTGCTGCGTCATTCGCAACAGCAGGCTCTTCGGCAGGCTGGGACAGGGGTACAACATTCTCAGTCGATGCCACGGCGCTAATATCAACCGGCGCAGAATCACTAGCTTTGACAGTATCACCTGGTTTAAGTGGATAACCCAATTGAGCCACACTGGTTTCAGCAACATCCAGCAGTGAATCCGTTTCCTCTTCCATGTCACTGAGCAGGCGCTCCAGAAAATACTCGACACTGGCGATGGCATCAGCAAGGGTATCCAGTGACTGCCAGCTCGGCTGCTCCTGTTTTTCAAGCAGTTCCCGCTGGATATACAAAGCGCAGGATTCCAGTATCGCAGCAGGTCTGGGCAGAGGAATGATATCCAGACCACCACGAATATCGTGCAGCAAACCACCCACATTCAGCAGGTGGCTGGTATCCCATTTGGAGGAGATGTACTCGATAATGGCATCTTTCGCCTGCTCCAAACCATGCTGACACTCTTTAATAACGGTGACCTTGGCCTGATCGATTTCAATTTCGCGCTCATCAACGCTGGCGAAGTCGCGATTGGTACCCACCACTTTGGATATCGCTTCCAGGCGGTGCTCAATCTCAATAATTTTGCCAGCCACTTCCAACAGGCGCTGCTCATCAAAGCTGTTCTGCAAGCTGAGTTCGGAGAGCACATCAACCTGTGCATTGACTTTCTTGCGCAACTCACCGATACCGAGCACTGCCAGGGTGTCTGCAACGCGCTTAACAATAGGAAGAACTTCTTTCAGATCTTCTGGCGAACCCTGGCCGGACAATGACAAGTCAAGCACATGCTTAATGGAGTTAATCTCATCACTGAGCGCAACGACAACGGAACGGATAGCTTCGGGATCTGGTGCCGACAGGGTATCGCCATCACCTTCTTCACCAATGGTCACACCATCTAACAGCGCCTCAGCCAATTGATAGCGCTGCTTCACGCGATTTATTTTCTTGCCACCACTTTCAGAACGGGCGATGTAATACAGCAGGTTTTTTAGCAGGCTTTCCCGCGGCATCAAATCCAGCGAGCCTGGCGCCTTTTCGCCCAGTATCCGCAGCTCGCGCGCGAGGTGACGCAATAAACCGCGCACCGCTACGCTCAGCTCGATATCATCTCTGAGCAAGCCTTCCACAAGCGCGGCGGCTATTTCCCAGAGAGGATAACAGGCAGTACCCTGGGTCAGGGCTTCCATACGGCTGAAAACTTTATCCAGGTAATTGAGGTTTTCCTCAACTTTTATCCCGCGTAACACGCTGGCAGCTGCGAACTGATACATCTCGCGTAGCTTTTTCAGTACCTGCGTAAGCTTGGTTTTGTCCTGGGTAATGGGGTGGCGGGAACCATAGAGCTCTTTAACCCGTTGTAAATTGGGGGAGAAAAGATTGGTTTCGCTAAGATAACTCTGATTGCGAACAGCACGCAGATCATTAAGCAATGGAAGCACAACACCTGGGTTGTCTTCCTTCTGTGCTTTTGCGTGTTCCAGATAATTGGGTAACTGTAACAGGGAGCGCATCAGCACTTCCTGAGCTTCAGGTGTACTGGTGACCTTGCCTTCCATCAGCGCCTGAGAAAGATGCTCCATCTCCTCTGCCAGCAACGAGGCGCCATGGAACTCCACCATTTGCAGGCTGCCGTGAACCTGATGTATGTGGGTTAGACAAAAACGGATGCGCGTGGAGTCTTTCGGGTCTTCCACGTAGGCTTCAAGTGCCTGTCGGGCATCTTTTAAGGTGTCATCAATTTCCGTGATAACCCAGTCCAATGCCGCGAAATTTCGTTTATCCGCCATAGATGGATTACGCCCCCACCGGATTTCTTATGTATGCTTGAACATCATCATTGGTTGTTCGGGTGACATCCGGGTGAGCCCAGTCCACGACTTCGCCCAAGCCAACAACAATGATGCCGCCCGGTTTAAGACGCTCTACGAAAGCATTCATGATTTCATGTCGCAACCAGCGGCGGAAATAAATCAACAGGTTCTGACAAAAGATGACATCCAGTTGAATGGTCGGCATCTCATTGATATTGAGTACATTGGCGTGGTTGTAACACACCCGGTCCTGCAGCTCGGGAGAGACAAGATAACGCCCATTGTCCTGTTGGCTGAAATAGCGTTGACGTATGTGAGACTCCATCATTTCCACCTTCCTTTGTGGATAAATACCATTGCGCGCAATGGTCAGTGCTGCCCTGCTGATATCGGTGGCGGTTACACCGTAGTATGGGTCCAGGCGCGCCAGGTCAAAACAGTCGTTGATCACCATAGCCAGCGAGTAGGGCTCTTCCCCTGAAGAGCAACCAACACTCCAAACCTCAAATGAGTCTTTCAGAGACTGGTTGTTAATCTGATTTTGCAGAAAATCCCGAACATAATCGATAGAGGGGCGATGGCGAAAAAAGCTGGTTTCCTTAACCACCAGGCGATCGATAAGCACCGACCACTCCATCATGCCTGACACGCCATCGATCACTCGATCATAGTATTGGGCGTAATCGGAATGGCCAAGCTCACGCATGCGCATGGTCACCTGAGTTTGCAGAAACACGCGCTGCTGATCGCTCAGGCAAATGCCTGCGCGATCTTCCAACAATTTACTCCACTGATCGAACTCTCTATCAGTGAGGTCTGGTGCAGCCTGTAGTGACCAAATCATCAAAGCTTACCTGTTGAAACGCACTAGGCCCGCGCATCCGCTCGTTCTTTTTCATCCAACTCGTGTAACAAGGTGGGCTCGTCGTCATCCAGCGCATCATCCAGAGAAAGATCAACCACGTCGTCTTCATCCAGGGTTGCCACATCGAGATCACTGTCTGCTTCTACATCCATATATTCGTCTTCGATGCTCCTTGAGATCATATCTTCGGGAAGCTTGAAGCCAGTTACCGAACTACGCAGCTCAACCGCCAAGTCTGAGAGGTTACCAATGGATGCGGCAGTCGCGTTGGTACCGGCTGATGTCTGGGAGGTAATTTCCTGAATCACGTTCATCGTATTGGAAATGTGACCCGCCGAAGATGCCTGCTGACGGGCAGCGTTCGAAATGTTTTGAATCAATTCTGCAAGGCTGGCAGATACCGCCTCGATTTCTTCCAGTGCTACACCCGCATCCTGCGCCAGGCGAGCCCCGCGTACCACTTCGGAAGTGGTTTGCTCCATCGAAATTACCGCTTCGTTGGTATCGTTCTGAATGGTTTTAACCAGCGCCTCAATCTGCTTGGTTGCTGTTGCAGAACGTTCCGCAAGGCGCTGTACCTCATCCGCTACCACTGCGAAGCCTCGACCTGCATCACCGGCCATGGAAGCCTGGATTGCAGCGTTAAGTGCAAGGATGTTTGTCTGGTCAGCAATGTCGTTAATCAGCGATACGATGTCTCCAATTTCCTGGGAGGACTCACCCAGTCGTTTAATCCGTTTCGATGTATCCTGAATCTGTTCACGAATGGTATCCATGCCGTGAATGGTATTCTGTACCACTTTCGCACCGTTGTTAGCGATCGATACCGATCGCTCCGCAACGCCAGCAGATTCGGCGGCGTTGGCAGAAACCTGGTCGATGGTCACGGCCATCTCGTTAACCGCCGCGGATGCGCCGGCAATTTCCTGGGCCTGATGCTCAGAAGCTTCTGCCAGGTGAAGTGCTGTCTGCTGTGTTTCTTTCGAACCACCCACAACCCGCTCGGATGTTTCATTAATGCGCGACACCAGTACCCGCAACTGGTCGATGGTGTAGTTGATGGAGTCCGCGATTGCACCCGTAAAATCTTCAGTTACTGTCGCTGTTGTTGTCAGGTCACCATCGGCGAGGTCAGCCAGCTCATCCAGCAGTCGCAAAATTGCGTTCTGGTTTCTTTCGTTGGTTTCCGACGTTTCTTTGGCTCGCTGGTTGGTACCCTGAATCAGAGCCCAGCCAATGAGCACCAGGAACAATAGCCAGGCACCACCAATAATCATTAACAGATTATTGTTCCAGTTGCGCTGATCGGGCAGCTCAACAATCTGATCGGAAAGCGCACCCAGCGCTCGCAGGATCTCAGGGCCCTCATCGAGAATGGAGTTTGTTGACCGACGGGCTTGAAACAGGGCGGGGGATGCGTCAAAGATTTCCCTAACCGAACCACTAACAAACTCGAATAACTCGGAGATTTCTTCCAGAGAGCTTACCGCCTCGGGATCGGTTACCCGGGAGATGCTCATTGCCACATCGCCGGCTTTCATGCCATCAAGCACTTTTCCGAAGAGGCTGGCATCGAGGTTGAACTGATCTGCTGCACGGTCAGCGTCATCACCACCGCGAAGCATTTTATCCACGTTTCGACCAATACGCTCAGCACGCCAGCTCTGCATCTGTGCAACAGACACCTGATCCGCTGGAGCGCGGTTTTCCAACAGAATTTCCACGATATTATTGTGTTCCGCCTGAAGTTCTGGGAGCGATTCGTTCAGAGTGGTGGCAACATCGTGAAGAAAAATTATGGTGTCCTTGTTTTGGGTGATCACCTCGGAATTATCTTTTACCCGGGACCAAACACCCTCGTAGGCAGCCATCTGCTGCGCCAGCACCGTACGGGTTTTCTCGTCGGCACTGCGAAGCTGAGCCCAAGAGCGGTCCATCCCGGCAACCACCTCACTGAGCTGGCCAAACGCAACCTCATTACCCGCCGTTGCGTCTCGTGAAAGGGACGCCAGACGGAAGGACGATGCACGCAGGTCACTCGCCCATTGCAGATAATTCTGGTCACGCTCTGCGTTTTTAAATAACTGGAATACCACCACGCCAATCAAGGCGGTGAGGACGACCAAGCCGACAATCAGTGTTGCCAGCACTGGGTTGGCTATTACCCGGGTGAATAAACCCTCGGAATCACTCTTCATACGACGCTCCCAAGCGAAGGTATGTTGATACTAAAACGCGCGAATACGCGCCCCACTCAAAGTAAAGCACCCACCAAGTGCGGTGCAGTTAATATCCTTAAGATTGTGTTTTCCTTGACGCCAGTACAATTTATACAAGCGCTGCGTTCGTAAATCGATTATCCGCTGCCAATTTGGCCATGCTAAACACCGGCCAGGCTTTGCCCTCTGCGTCGCTGTAGGCCCCTTCGACAAAAGGCTGTATACCGTCGGGCAGGCTTTCACCGTTTTCACCGTAACTGTCAGACGTAAAGTGCTGCATACCAAAAGCGCGGTCAACCACAATGCCACTGTAGAGTGAGTCGGTTTCCAGCACCAACACACGCTGATCTTTCTTGACTGGCGCGGTGACGCCACCAAAAAAGTGCGCAAAATCGAACAGTGGAAGCAAGCGCCCACGCACGTTCGATAATCCAAGCACCCAGGGCTGAACACCAGGCAACTTGGTAGAGGCAGGAACCTCCATCATTTCCGACACATGGTTAATAGGCGTAACAAAACGAAAGCCCAGGCTGGCAAAGCCAATGCCACTCCAGCGAGGCGCAGTAGCCTGCCTGGCCGGCAGGCCTTTGGCAGAAGTCCGACTGAGAGACGCCAACTCGTTTAAAGCTTCGTAGGCTGAACTCAAAGGCAAACCCTCATGTTATTCTTTCCTTCCTGCACGTGAAATTAAACACCTGCCTTTGCGATGGTTGAAGCGAGTTCTTTCTCATCGATGGGCTTGGTCAGGTAAGCTTTGGCACCTTGTCGCATGCCCCATACACGGTCTGTTTCCTGATCCTTGGTGGTGACGATAATCACCGGAATATGAGAGGTTTCAGGTGCTTTGCTTAGCTGCCGCGTGGCCTGAAAACCATTGAGACCAGGCATCACAATATCCATCAGAATAAGGTCTGGCAGCTCTGCTTTAGCCGTTGCAACGCCTTCTTCGCCGTTGCCTGCTGTGATTACCGAGTGGCCGCTCTTCTCAAGCATACCTGTTAATTTATAGGTTTCTGTTGGTGAATCATCAACAATCAATACTTTCGCCATACTACCCCCGAAGGTTTGGACTGGGTGGTTAGATTACTTGATCCCTTACATTAGCGGACTAGCCCGACACCTCATCGAATTCCGCTTAACTGTATTTACACCGCTTTTCTTCCCGAAAAACGCGCTGGGCCAAACGTACCTCTTTTACTCAGTGTAGGAGAGGATACGCACAGCACCCAATAAATCAGCTGGCGCGAGCAACTTTGACGTGTGCTTCAATTGCGCCTATCAGCTCACCTTTACTGAAGGGCTTGGTTAAGTACTGATCTGAACCAACAATACGCCCCTTGGCTTTATCAAACAGGCCGTCTTTACTGGAAAGCATTATGACCGGGGTTGATTTAAACTCGCTGTTATTCTTGATTAACGCGCATGTCTGGTAACCATCCAGACGGGGCATCATGATATCGACAAATATGATATCCGGGCGGGTATCGGCGATTTTCGCCAAAGCATCAAAGCCGTCGGTTGCGGTCACAACGGTGCAACCTACCTTTTGTAGTAAGGTTTCGGCGGTTCGGCGAATGGTTTTACTGTCATCAATGACCATCACCTTTAAGTGCTCTAGATTGACGTCCATAAAGTAACCTTGTGTTTTTCGTCTTCTGAGTAATGAGTATAGCGCCACACACTCGGGACATCTGAGGATTCTGTTCAGAGAAGCAATATTTTCTCAAGAATGAAGCTGCAGACCACCCCTTACTTTAGTATGAGACAACTTTTAACATAGTTTTGCAGTGTAATCCATAAATGCTTGAAAAAAATAGGAATCTGTCATTTTCGAGGGCCTGATCAAATTCACCCTATTTTGGATTTTAGCTCTTATAATCCACTCTTGTTGCACACCGTTGGAGCCTGCACATGAGTCAACTTAAAATTGGCGTGGTTATGGACCCCATTGCCGACATCACCTACTACAAGGACACCACGCTGGCGCTGCTTCTAGCCGCCCAGGAGAGGGGTCACAGTTTATATTATATGGAAATGCAGGATCTCTATCTCGACAAGGGAAAAGCCTGCGCCACAATGCGCCAACTCTCTGTTAGAGCCGATAAAAACGAATGGTTCACCCTCGGAGATAAACAGTCTCAGGATTTAGGTACGCTGAATGCCGTGCTGATGCGCAAAGACCCCCCCTTTGACAACCAGTTCATTTACGCCACGTATATTCTTGAGCAGGCAGAGCAGCAGGGTACGCTTATCGTCAACAAGCCACAAAGCCTTCGCGATTGCAATGAGAAGGTATTCGCCACCCAGTTCCCCCAATGCTGCCCGCCGGTGCTGGTGGCGAGGGACGAGAATAAACTGCGACGGTTTCATACCGAGCATGGCGATGTGATCTTTAAACCATTGGACGGCATGGGCGGCACGGGCATTTTCCGCTGTCGCGCAGACGACCCCAATGTAAGCGTAATCCTTGAAACCCTCACCGAGAGTGGGAAGAGCTACATTATGGCGCAGCAGTTTATCCCAGATATCCGCAACGGCGATAAGCGCGTGCTGGTGGTGAACGGTGAAGCCATTCCCTACTCCCTGGCACGCATACCCGCCGAAGGAGAAACCCGTGGTAATCTGGCGGCCGGTGGCAGGGGCGTTGCGCAGCCTTTAAGCGAGCGAGACCGCTGGATTGTCGACCAGGTCGCACCCACACTGGTAGAAAAGGGGCTAATGTTCGTCGGTCTTGATATTATTGGCGATTACCTGACGGAAATTAACGTCACCAGCCCGACCTGCGTCAGGGAGATCGACAAGGCTTACGATACACGCATCGGTGAAAAACTGCTGGTTGCCATGGAAAAGCAACTGGCAACACAATAACGACTAAAGACATTCGAGATTTATGGCAGCAGAGTTTCCCGAAGCGAGCAGCGGCGACCGCTTGAGTTTTACCTTTTTTTTGGCCGCTGCCATTCACGCCATGGTGATTTTCGGAATCGGCTTCAGCCTTAACGCCGGGCAGAAAATAGCCCCAACCCTCAACATCACCCTTGCAACTCACAAAGACAAGGTAAAACCTGAGAAGGCGGATTTTCTCGCCCAGCACGACCAGCTAGCCAGTGGTACCGGCGACGAAGTCAAAGAAATTACTACGCGAAAGCAGGCCGAAATTGCCGATACCAAGTATCGCGACGTCAACCCCATCGCAGAAAAGAAAGCAACCTCAGAGAGCCAGAGCAAAACCCAGATTCTCACCACCACCCAAGCTCAGGATTTGAAGGTTATCAAGCAAACGGAGCCAGACAAAACCGTTAACCGCGAAGCGCAGGAAGGCAAAGACATTAATTCACCTGTGGTTAATCCCGAGCTCGCCAGCCTGAAAGCCAAGCTTGATCGCATTAAATGGGAGGAAGCCAATAAGCCTCGCTTGAGGCGCCTGGTGTCCGTATCGGCAAAATCCTCTGCTGATGCAGCCTACCTTAACGCCTGGACCCAGAAAGTCGAGTTTATTGGCAACAAGAACTTCCCCGATGAAGCCCTGAGCAAGGAAATTTTTGGCAGCTTGCGACTGGCGGTGCTGATCAACCATCTGGGCGCTGTGGTGAACATCGAAATCACCCAGTCTTCCGGCCACAAGATACTTGATGATGCTGCGCTACAGATTGTTCGCCTGGCAGCTCCCTTTGAGCGTTTCCCTCCGGAAATCCAGAAAACCACCGACCAGCTGGAGATTATCAGAACCTGGCGTTTTGAAATCACCGGCCTTAAAACGTCTAAGTAAGTATCCCCCGGCAAAGCCGGGGGCTTTAGTTTGTGAGCCGCTCAAAGCGGCTAAGTTCACGGCCTAACGGCCTTGGGCCCCTTAAAAGGGGCTACCTAATTAAACCAGTCTCAACTGCTCTAATCGCTGATCCTCTTTCTCTTGG
>CAJIBL010000352.1_pt1 | contig 32097 bp, 18 predicted proteins | sample 9199351 | NCBI WGS metagenome assembly CAJIBL01 (sample SAMEA7708304, study PRJEB35096) | sediment metagenome | biome: marine neritic benthic zone biome [ENVO:01000025]; feature: sediment [ENVO:00002007]; material: shallow marine sediment [ENVO:03000034] sea grass bed [ENVO_01000059] ...
GAGCCCATTTTTTTGTCCAACAAGGCAGAAGGAGCGCGATTTGGTTGTTCCAAATAAGCGACTGATAACGTAGTTGGGCGAAAAAATGGCCAGGCCCTTCGGGTTGCGGCTGAAAACGCGCCACTCGTTGTTGCTCATCGTTTATTTAGTATGACTAAACTTCTCTCTTCGCGCCTGGATTGGCGCGTTTTCAGCCACAACAGTGGCAATTAAATTAGTGTTAACAGGCCCTAATAGATTCATACTTTGTGGCACAGCTACGGTACTTATCGACTAAAAAAAAGCTTTTTCCTGCATCCATTCGCAGTTCACCTTCTGGATGCCCACGCCAGGCTGATGACAGTCTGCCCTGGTTTCCCAGGTAAAGGTGTGTGTCCCGGTTAACTCTGTTTCCAGATGTACTACAGCGCTTACCCAGTACATTTTGTTAAGCAGGTTTTCAAAGTTCTCCATCCATTGCGACCATTCATATTCAATGGCCTTGTATGACGCGCCAAAATGCATGACCTCTGTTTGATAAAGTTCAGCTGTACTTTCAATACGAGGAATAGCGAACATCTCCTGCGACAGATAGGGCCATTCGTCCGCATTGGGCAAAGACAGCATCGCAAGACGATTTGTTCGCCGTCGCGCAGCGTCATCCTGATAAGAGATAGCATCCTTAATGCAACCGTAAACAATGGATTCTTGTTCCATATTTTTAACCCCAGATTAAAATGGCCACCAGGAATCTAACCTGTTTTCACATTTTCGTAGCTGTGCGTGGTAGGTTTTTGCTCTTCGATCCACCTTTTTTGCCACATCAAGCAACCACTTTTTACTTTTGTATGTACCCCGGCTGTATCCTCCATGCCCCTCATGGTAAGCAAGGTACAAACGATAACTGTCGTTCGCTGCTATTCTGTTTTTCTTTACGCTTATTGAGTTATACCATGCGACGAAGTCGATAGCGTCATCAAAGTCATCGCGGTCGGCGCCCCAATGGCCGGACTTTTTCTTGTACCAGGCCCAGGTCTCGTCTTTTGCCTGAGAATACCCGTAAGAGCTGCTTTTCCGGGGGCCGGGAATAAAACCCAGATATTTTTTCCGCGGCGGCTTTGCCTTGGGAACAAAGCGGCTTTCCTGATAGATAAAGGCCATGTTAGTGGCTATGGGCACGCCCCAACGTTTGCTTGCTTTCTTCGCATCTTTATACCAGCCTTTCTTTTCATCAAATATATGACAGATATTTTCCTGGTGCTTTGGCGGCGACGAAGCACAGCCCACCAAGGCCACAGCCAGAAGAAGGCATAGAATTTTCCAAACCGAGGTAAATGTCTTAGCCTTCATATTCTTCCAAAAACGCCACAAACTGTTGTTCATCCATAATTTCAATTGCCAAATCCTGCGCTTTTTTTAACTTTGAACCGGCTCCAGGCCCAGCCACTACGCAATGGGTTTTACTGGACACACTACCGGAAACCTTAGCCCCCAAGGCCTGCAGCTTTTCTTTGGCTTCGTTTCGGCCCATTGATTCCAGAGTACCGGTTAGTACATAACTCTTGCCTTTTAGGGGTAAGGCAGCAGCATCTGAGTCTGGCTCGGTTTCTTGCCAACGCACCCCGGCGGCCCTTATATGCTCAACTGCATCAATATTTTCCTGTAGCCGGAAAAAGTCAAATACACGCTGAGCAACGATAGGGCCCACATCATCGACTTCCAGCAGTCGCTCGATATCTGCCGTCATAATAGCTTCAAGCCGGCCAAAATGAGTCACAAGATTACGTGCAGTTGCCTGACCAACCTCTCGTATACCCAAACCAAAGAGAAAACGTGGCAAGGTCGTTTGCTTGGATTTTTCCAGCGCGGACAAGAGGTTTAGTGCTGATTTCTCACCCATGCGCTCCAGTGCTGAAATAGCCTCTTTTTGCAGGGAGAACAAATCTGCAATTTCGGATATCAAACCCTCGTCAACAAACTGCTCAACCAGTTTATCTCCCAGACCGTCGATATCCATGGCCTGACGACTAACGAAATGTTTTATCGCCTCTTTTCGCTGTGCCTCGCACACCAGGCCACCTGTACACCTGGCAACGGCCTCCCCTTCAAGGGTTTCTACCGGCGAAGCACAAACCGGACACTGAACAGGAAAAACGATTTCTTTCCTGCTGCCACCTTTACCTGGCGATTTGTCGGCGGGTACCACAGAAACAATTTGCGGGATAACATCACCAGCGCGACGCACAACAACGGTATCGCCAATTTTCAGACCCAGCCGATCTATTTCATCGCGGTTATGCAAGGTGGCATTCGATACTGTTACGCCTGCGACAAACACAGGCTCCAGACGGGCTACAGGCGTTATTGCGCCTGTGCGCCCCACCTGAAACTCAACATCATTTACACAGGTGATTTCTTCCTGCGCGGGAAATTTGTGTGCAATGGCCCAGCGTGGCGCTCGAGAAACAAATCCCAGACGCTCTTGCAAGGCAATGTCATTTACCTTAAAAACGATGCCATCTATATCATAGGGGAGCGCCAAGCGCCGTTCGCCCAACGACTGATAATAACTGGTGCACGCTTCAACGCCGCTAACAATTTGCAATTCATCACTAACGAGCATACCCCATTCACTGAGTGCGTTTAATATCTCACCGTGTGTCCCGGGCAGGGTCCCTTCGACATAACCCACACTGTAAGCGTACATTACGAGAGGTCGGCTGGCGGTTATTTTCGGATCCAGCTGTCGCAGGCTGCCAGCGGCAGCATTTCTTGGATTGGCAAAGGCTTTCTCTCCCTTAGCCAGCGCGCGCTGGTTAAGGGCATCAAAACCCTTTTTCGGCATAATAATTTCACCGCGAACCTCCAGTACATCGGGAATAGCGTCGCCTTTTAATTGCAAGGGAATTGAACCGATGGTTCGCACATTCTGGGTAATATCCTCACCGCTGTTGCCATCACCGCGTGTGGCGCCTCGCACCAACTTTTTATTGCGATACAAAACGCTAACAGCAATACCATCAAATTTTGGTTCACAGCTATATTCAATACTGTGTTGCGACTTCAGGCGCTCTTTTATGCGCTTGTCAAAGGCCTGCATATCCTCTTCGCTAAAGGCGTTATCCAGGGATAGCATGGGTACTTCGTGATTTACGGTAGAAAACTCGCTTAGTGGTTTGGCACCTACGCGGGAGGTGGGCGAGGTGTCCGAGTTGAGCTGCGGGTAATCACGCTCTAAAGCCTGAAGCTCCCTGAACAGGCGGTCGTATTCAGCATCGGGAATTTCAGGCTGGTCAAGATAGTATTTCTTGTTGTGATAGTTAATTAGATCAATGAGCTCTTCGCTGCGAGCTATAACGTCTGCGGCAGGCTTACTACTGTCGCTCATTGGCTTACTCTCTTATTTTACTGGATCTATTAACCCGGCAATTAAATAGATTATCCTGTCTCATTGCTGTCCCATAAGCTCTATTAATAACACCGTATTTTAGGCGCGCGCCAGTCGTTGTTTGCGCTCGTATTCAACCACACGTTGACGCCCATGCTCAATGGTTTGCTGGGTCATTACGCTGCGATTTTCATCCTTTAATTCACCCTCAAGCTTGTCAGCCAGGGCTCTGGCGGTAGATGCCATGGTATCGTAAGCCCGAATACTGAGACCATCGGGATACTCGCCATTTTCATCGGTTATTTCCAAAGGCAGGCTCAGAAACAGGCTCACCCCCGGGGTTTCAAACTCTTTCATTTTCGCCAGACTGAAGGTGCCGGGGACAACCATATTAGCCATACTGAACAACACCGGCCCATCGCCATTATCATCCAGGTGCCGATGGAAAATATCCATCGCACCCAGCTTCATTTGCTGCTCCATCAGCTCTGCCAGTAGCGCTTCGCCCTGGAAGCGACTGCCACTGTGGGCCATTACATTGATAATCAGCACTTCCTCCGGCTGATAAGCAGTGGACGGTTCCACTTTTTCTTTTTTCTTGCTGGCGGGCGGTGCCTCCACGGGTTCTTCCGGGGGAGCCGGCGAATCTGGGGCATCGACGACATCGATATCATCAAGGCTTCCCAGGCTTGGTTCCTTCTGAGAAACCACTTCCTCTTCTATCGGGTCTTCCTCTGCCGCTTCGCCAACTGAGTCCATCAGCATCGGAACATGCTCATCGAGGTTGAGTGCCACCTGCTCCGGGATACGGCTTGGCGCACCCACCGTTGTTTTTTTCGCAAGGTAACCCTGCTTCAGATTTTCGTTAACATTTGAAGCATGATCAGGGTCTCGATAGGCTGCCACTCTCGCTCCGCCTGATGGAAACTCACTGTTACTCACTGCTATTTCTTCAACGTCGGCTTTATCTGCGTTTTTTGAGAGTTTCAGGTTCTCGCGCCTGGCCTGGCGCATTCGGCGAAAACCGTCGAGCAGGATACCAACAATCAACAAAATGATAATAATCGTTAACCAATCGCGCATTTGCTTAGTCTCCCCTTGTTCCTTAAACGGCGGCAAGCTCTGCAGCTTCTTCCACGTCCACTGTAACCATACGTGAAACACCCGGCTCATGCATGGTCACACCCATCAATTGCTGCGCCATCTCCATCGCAATTTTGTTATGGGTGATATAAATGAACTGAACCTGATCAGACATTTCTTGCACCATCCTTGCGTAGCGCCCAACGTTGGCATCATCAAGCGGTGCATCCACCTCATCCAGCATACAAAATGGCGCCGGGTTCAAGCGGAAAATGGAAAATACCAGGGCAATGGCCGTTAAGGCTTTTTCACCACCGGAAAGCAAGTGGATGGTACTGTTTTTCTTACCGGGTGGCCGTGCCATGATAGCAATTCCGGTGTCCAGTAAATCTTCGCCAGTGAGTTCCAGGTAGGCGTGACCGCCGCCGAAAACCTTTGGAAACAGTTCCTGCAGGCCACTATTAATCTGGTCGTAGGTTTCTTTGAATCGCGTTCTCGTCTCCCGGTCAATTTTTTTGATCGCGTTTTCCAATGTCTCCAGCGCTTCATTGAGATCATCGTTTTGAGCATCCAGGTAGCGCTTTCGTTCGCTTTCCGTTTTGTACTCATCAATAGCGGCCAGGTTAATGGCACCCAGGCGACTAATACGGTTGCCCAGTTTTTCCAGCGCTTCTTCGAGAAATGTTTCGGTTTCGTCATCCTGCAGCTCAGCTAAAACGGCTTCCAGGCTGAACTCTTCCTCGGCTAGCTGTTGCTGAAAGCCCTGGCTCTGAACATCCAATGTTTGCGCATCGAGGCGCGCCTTTTCCAGAGAATTTCGAAGCTTGCCAATAACGCCTTCAATATCGTGGCGCTTCTTCTCTACATCTCTTAACGCCGTTTCAACGGTTTCAACACTGCGCCGGTTTTCTGTGAGGTCGCGCTCAACATCAACACGTTTGACGAGCTGGCTTTCCAGCTCCAGCTTATGGGACTCAATCGGCTCGCGATTCTGTTCGATCGATTGCTGAAGGCTTTCACGCCGCTCTTTCATGCGGGAGAGCTGGTCATTTAGGCGCTGTATACCCTGCTTAATGGCATCAACCTGCGTTTTGAGGGATTGGTGACGCATTGCAAGTTCATGGGAGCGATCTTTGTCGTGACGCGCCTTCTGACGTGCCTGGTCCAGCTTTGCGCGGCTGTCGTCGCGCTGGTGTAATAACGCTTCTCGCACGGAGGTATCTTCTTCCATCGATGATATAGCCTCTTGCAGCAAGCTCCGCGCTTCCACAAGGTTGCTGGATTCCGCTTCCATTTGCGATCTTGCATCGGAGATGTCACGCTCGGCGCGCTCGCGACCTTCGAGTACCTGAGCGACCTTGGCTCGCCGTGAACTCAGCTCTGCCTTGAGTTCGGTGTATTGGCGATTATTGCTATCCACTTCTTTGCGTAACTCTTCACGAGCGCGTTCGCTGTCGTGATAACGCAGTTTGGCCTGCTCCAGCTGTTCACTGATACTCTCAAGCTGCTGTTCCAACTGCTCAATTTTTTCGTTGAGCTGCTCCAGTTCCTGCTGCCGGGCCAAAACACCGGATTGAGAGTCGTCACCTTTTACCACCCGCAGCCAGTTGGCCCCAAGCCACAAGCCATCTTTTGTGACAACGGATTCTCCTGCGCTAAGGCTGCTGCGTTTAACCAGCGCTTCGGCAAGGCCTTCAGCAACATATACACTGGCCAGCATAGAACTGAGATCAACCTCACTGCTGACTTTTGCCAATAATGACTGCTGCGGCGCATTTTGCTGCTCGCCTCGCTCGAACAGCACCAGTTCTCCACTATCAAAGTGCTCAACAGCGCTGCTCAGATCATTGATTGAGCTTTCGGTACAAACGGCCTGCAGTGATTTGCCCAGCACAACTTCTACGGCTTTATCCCAGCCAGCTTGCACATCAATTTTTTCACCCAGCCTCGGGTTATCCACTAAGCCATTCTGGCTGAGCCAGGCCTCACCACTGGAGCTACCAAGGGCCGCCTGCTGCAGAGCCTCGAGAGAGGCATAACGTCCACGAGCCTGCTGCAGTTGACTGCGCAGCTGGTCCCGCTCTTCGGTGAGTTTGTACTGCTGATCGCGGCTTTCACTCACGGTCTCGCTTAATGTTTCCAGAGAATGCTGCTTCTCTTCCAGGCTTAACTCATGAACAGCCAGGTTTTCCTGCAGCTCCTTGATCTCGTCTTCAGCATCGCCGACAACAAGTTCATCCCGCTCCTTCTCCAAGCGTTCAATGCGCTCCAACAAGCGGGTTTGCACCTGCTCTAGGTACTTGATGCGAGACTGCTGAACTTCCGCCTGCTGGCGCGGTTCGGCAGCTTTCTGGTTGAACTGATCCCATTCCTGCTGCCAGCTCTGCATGGACTCTTCGGCTTCCAGCAAAATAGCACCAGACTCTTCTTCTGCAAGTTTCACTGTTTCCAGTTCTGGCACAATCTCTAGCAGCTCGGCTTCCCAGCCTTCTGATTTTGCGATATCAACCCCCAAATGCTCTTCTGCCTCGCTGCAGTCGCGCTGGGTTTGCTCAATATCCACTTTTAATTGGCGCTCGCGCTCTTCGGCGTGCTGAATCGCCTGCTCGATGCGACTGATTTCTGAGCCAATGGCATAGTAACGGCCCTGCACTTCGTTGAAGGCATCGCTTTTTTCGGTGAACTCAGTTCGCAGCTTTTCAATTTCTGAATCCTGGTGCACCTGAGCCGTAACCTGCTCTTCAACTTTCAGCTCTAACTCTCTGATTTCTTTATGTTTAAGATCAGATTGTTCATGTAACAAACGGTAGCGCAAGGCCTGCAGCTTGGCTTTTAGCTCACGCTCTTCTTTTTTAAACTGGGTGTATTTCTCGGCAGCCAGGGACTGACGCTCCAGCCTGGACAACTGGCGTTCCAGCTCTTCTCGAATATCCGTTAAACGCTCCAGGTTTTCCTGGGTTCTGCGCATGCGGTTTTCGGTATCGCGCCGGCGCTCCTTATACTTTGAAATACCCGCCGCTTCTTCCACGTAAACACGCAGTTCTTCTGGCTTGGCTTCAATAAGGCGCGAAATCATGCCCTGCTCAATGATGGCGTAACTGCGGGGTCCGAGACCGGTACCAAGGAAAATATCGGTAATGTCGCGACGCCGACATTTACTACCATTGAGGTAATAAAAATTCTGGCTTTCGCGGGTAACCTTTCGTTTTACGGAAATCTCACTATAACCGGCGTATTCACCCACAATGGTGCCGTCGCTGTTATCGAAGACCAACTCAATGGAGGCCTGACCCACCGGCTTTCGGCTGCCAGAACCATTAAAGATTACGTCTGTCATGGCTTCACCCCGAAGGTTTTTAGCCGATGACTCACCCATCACCCATCGCACTGCGTCGATGATGTTCGATTTTCCGCAGCCGTTGGGGCCAACAACTGCGCAAAGGTTACTGGGAAAACTAACGGTGGTCGGGTCGACAAATGATTTGAACCCGGCCAGCTTGATACATTTCAAACGCATAAAGAATGAATACCCTTTATTGGAGCAATCCTAAGAATTTTGGGGCTTTTATAAGAAAAACGAGTGATTCTACACAGAACCCGTGAGTTAGGCACTAACGTGTTACGATTATCCGCCACCGACACCAAGCCAGCCCGCCGAAACCTGCGCCACCAGGCTCAAGGGGTAAGGCTTTATGGTATCTGCTCTGCAATTTTTAAAGACACGGTTTCGGCCTGGTCCGCAACGATTATTGGCCCGGCTGAGACCTGCCAGTCGCCGGATTGAGGTATGGCGCTGCCGGACCCGGTGATCCTGGCAACAAGCTCCACTTGAGGGAAACTGGCGAGATCCATACCTGGCGCCATAGCCATGCTGTTATCCAGCTCGATTCGGATTGGCAGGTCAGATACCTTCAACTTGCGTATTGCCAGCGGCATCTTTGGCCCCTGCCAGGCGCGCGCATAAACGAAAACCTGATCTTCCTGCTTGGCTTTCACCAGGCTTTTGTCATAACTGACGGACACCTTAAGCACCGGACCACTGCTTTCCTTTTTGTTGTTAGTGCTGTTGCCGGTTTTATCCAAAGCTGCCTGGGCGCGAGCTATACCGCTGCTCAGTGCCACCGATGCCGGCGAGTTCGGATCAAGCTGCTTTACCGCAAGACTCCAATGCTCAATTGCGGTTTCATAAGCGCCAGACTGAAAGGCCTCTATCCCGGCCAAACCCAGAGCTGTCGGCATACGGGGATTGATCTGCAAGGCCATTTGCGTATTGCGGCTAACTTCCGGGGTGATGGTATTTCCCGCGCGCATGAACAAGGCTTGCGCCAGCTCCGCCATCACTTGTGGCGCATTAGGCTCGATCTCCAGCACGCGCCGGTAAGCCCGCACCGCTTCGTCATGATCGCCCAGCTCTGTAGCAACGGACGCAAGCAGGTACCAGTTCTGGCTGTTCAGTGGCTTGCGCTTCAACCGGTTTTGCAATACGCCGATCAGCTCTTCACTAAGGGGATTTCGCTCTGCAAGCTCAGCGGTATGCGCCCGTTTTTTTGCAAGCTGGTAGATTTCCCAGTCAGCCTTTGCACCAACAAACTGATAGAGAGCCAGGGCAAACAATGGCAAGGCAAACACCAGGGCAATTACCGGCAAGCGGCTGCGGAAGCTGGCTATGATTGGGCGCTCAGAAAACTGCACCGCCTCATTATCGGAAACCAGGGTTTTCTCCAGGTCTTGCCGAAGCTCAGCAAATTCAGCCGGCTCGATCTCGCCACGGTGATGAGTGTCTTCGAGGTCCTTCAGATGCTGTTGATACACATCCTGATTCGCCTCCCCCTGAGCATCATCCAAAAGCTCTCGTTTTTTATCTTTCTTTACAAAAATCGTTGGCCACAACAAAAACACAGCAGCTAACAGGCTAAGCGCAAGGTAACCATGCCAAAAAGCGAATTCCACTAATTATTCCCCAGGATGAATTTTTTGCGGGTTGTCTGACTCATCGTCAGCAGGATTATTCTCTGACTGCCCATCACTGGCAAGCTCAGGCTCGCCGGCATTCCTTCGCTGATAAATTATTGACGCAAAAACCACTAAGCCAATCAACACCATCAAAACAGGCGCCCACCACAGTACCAGTGTGTTTTTTTGCACAGGAGGCTCGTAAAGTACAAAATCGCCGTAGCGATTGACCATATACTCTTTCACGTCCTTGTCGCTCAAGCCTTCATCAACCATACGTGCAACTTCGGCACGCAGGTCAATCGCTATTTGCGAGTTCGAGTCTGCCAGGTTCTGATTTTGACACTTAGGACAACGTAATTCATCAACCAGCACCATATAACGTGCCCGCTCGGACTCATCCTTAAACTCAAATACGTCAATAGCCCCTGCCACAGCCACCGCAGGCACGCATATAAGCAGAAAAGTGTAAATCAGAGTTTTATGTAGTCGCTTGGCCCGCTGAGAATGTTCCACGCAGTTCCCCTTTATATAAGCTGGAGGCATTATAGCAGCGGCTTGAGGAGCTGGAGCAAGCCCCTTTGAAGTGCTCAAACAATGTATTGAAAAAAAGCGACCTTATTCTGTAATAAAAGAGTTGACCCGAAAGAAAGAATCATTACAATACCGGCTCTTTCTCGGGTGGTTAGCTCAGTTGGGAGAGCGACGGCCTTACAAGCCGTAGGTCACAGGTTCGACCCCTGTACCACCCACCACTACCGCGGTCCGGTAGTTCAGTTGGTTAGAATGCCGGCCTGTCACGCCGGAGGTCGAGGGTTCAAGTCCCTTCCGGATCGCCATATACGAAAAGCGCTGAAAGCCTTATGTGATAAGGGTTTCAGCGCTTTTTTCGTTTCTGGGTTGATTTCCGGCAATGCCGGTGGATTTCGCACCCCGTATAGCCCCCCGTTTCTCGAACCAAGCTAAAGGGCCATGAAGTTTTGTCAATCGAGCAACAGCTGCAACAATAACCCTTATTTATTCCAGTCGATTTGATCGAACATAGACCACAACTTTTCCGCTTTTATCGGTGTTATTTGAGCAAGCTGGCTTATACGTCCTTGCAAATGACAACGATAGCTTTTTATGCCTGCTCGATTTTGGCTCTTAGAGCCATAGCGAACACAATTAAACAATTCAGCCTCCAGTGCCTTTACCACTTTCGTAGGTAGGTTAATTTTTTCATTGACAACAAGGCCACATAAGCTCTGTCGATGGTTCGCCAATCGTAATCGTGTTTTTTCTGGATTAAGGATGAAGCCCTCATCTTTAACAATTGTCTTAACGTACCGTATCAGTTTGTGGCTATGTGTCTTTTGTTCACTGGAAAACGCGAGGTCGTCCGCATAGCGGCTGTATTCAAAGCCGAGTGTTTGCGCAAGAGCTTCAAAGCGGATGTCCAGCTTAAAGGCTGCCAGGTTAGCCAAGGCGGGCGAGGTCGGAGCCCCTTGTGGAAGGTGATCCTTACTTATTTGATTGTCGCCCTTAAAACACTGGTGCAACTGTGCGAAGTGGCTTGTGTTTCAAGGGCTCGCGCCGAACTTCGTTCGGCGGAGGTACTTCCATGTACCTCATTAACCCTGCATATAAAACATCGCCGGGTTAATAGCTGGAGGCGATCAGAGGGCGGGATTGTTTTCAATATATTGTGTGGCGTCTGGTGAACACAGCACCCGGCTAAAGTTGCTGCGATGCTTTTATCATAGCCCAGCGTATTGAAAATGTTAAATACACGGCCAGCATAAATTGAAGTAAAAAAGTTTTTTAAGTCCATTGTTAAAACAACGGCTTTCGAAACATGCGGCGCTGCGAAGCTTCTGATGGAACGCCCTTTAACGTAGGCATGCACACAATCATGTACTGGAACTTGAGACAGTATTTTTGAATAAATTGTTCTCTGTATTTCCCTCAACCGGGACTTGGGAATTTCAAGCAATCTCAAGCCATTTGCTTTCGTTATATGTCGATAATAGTAATGACATTGTTTGCTGCCAGAGTGCGCTTTTTTTAAACCTGTTGCTAAACCAAATAAGATCATTTGTGCTGCAGCCTAGAAAACTCGCAAGCGCTTAAAAAAACCTTGAGGTAACCTCAAAGCGCCAAATGCGTTAACGCATACAGCAAGCCCTGGTGCTGGAGCTGCTTTTCATTATCTCTGAATCGGCCGAAAAAACAATTTAAATAGGTAGGTAAATTACTGTCTCACAAAGTATGAACATATGGGTACGGTGTTTGTCACGGCTGTCTTCGCCAGGGGATGCTGACGTAGAGCATGCAGGGACATACTTTATATTAATCTCACGCTTTCGATGGCTCCTTTGAGGCTTGCATTACAATCAATTAAATAGGGGCTATTTACTCAACTTTATGTTTACGGATCGCCAAATAATAAAGCCCCGCTGGCAGCAGCGGGGCTTTATTATTGGTGATGCGAAAGCTAGAAGCTGCCCTCGCAAGCCGGCTTATTAAATCAGCGCCTAACCCCATGGATGGGGTGTATCCCGCCGATTTTCAGGGAGCGAATACGCTTAATCACAGGCGCCCAGGAACGTCCAGGTGGCGTCGCTGCCAGGAACAGAGTTGGTATACCAGCCAGCCACATAGAGCTTACCCTGATAAACCATCTGGTCACCGCCTTCTGCATGGTTGTATGCGCCACCTGACCAATCATTGGCAGTCCAGTTGGGGTAAACATTCACGCCGCTACACGATGCACTTCCACCACCGGTACTCGAACTGCTAGATGAACTTGAAGAGCTGGACGAACTTGATGAACTGCTGGATGAAGAAGAGCTCGAACTGGAAGAAGAAGAGCTCGAACTGGAAGAAGAGCTCGATGAGCTGCCAGGCACACTAACGGTATTTCCAAAACCGATTGCACCACTGCAATGCATGGTTTCTGAGTAAGCACCTCCACCACACTCGCCGTTACCCCAGGTTGCGGTGTTGTAGGATTGATCTTCAGCTTCACGGATTTCACCATTAACACTGATGTAGTCAAGAATGACATCACGGCCAGCTGAATCATTAGTGTACTCCACCATTATATCGCCGGTCGCACTGCCGCTGTAGGAATAGCTTTTATCGCTGGTAGTCAAAGTCCATGTTTTAACTTCATCATTTCCAATAACAAGGCTGATACTTTCGGAACCATCTACACCACGCGCACGTACGACTATCTCGGTGTCTGCGCCATTGTCATCGCCGCCGTCATAAACTTCCCAGACAGTAATATCCGAGCTGCCCGTGCTTTGATAACCCTCGGTGGCCATAACCATGTAATCAAAGTCTCCCAGCTGTAAACCTTTACTGGCCCATGCATCAAAGTGGTTACCCACTGTAATTGTTCCACTGATATTACCGTGGGCTTTCTTTGGTGTGCGAACACTGAAGTATTGATAAAAGGTGGCTGTGCCTTTTATAGAGGGTGCATTAATGCGCTGGCAGCGATGCATTTTGTAGCTTGCGCCGTCACTTTGGAAAGTACCTAAATCCAGCGCACCATCTTTACAATTGGAAAAACTCGGCGTGTATGAGCCATAGCTTTCTACAATGTAATACTCAATTAGCGGGTCCGTTGTCCAACCATAAAGTGCAAGATAGGAGTTCTGCGAATTATCAACACCGTAGTAACCCTCGTAACCCACAACTTTAGGGCCACCAGGTTTCCAGCCTTTGCCACCCACCCAGTTATTGCTGTTGCTCCAGTTTGAGGTATAACGACCATCGTCGTACAGGGTAAACGATGCATCACCATTGTCTTTCCAGAAGGAGTAGTAATAACCGTTGTGATAACCCGTTGAGTTGGAATTTAAAACTGTTTGCGCAAAGGACAAAGGCGCTAACAACAGGACTGCTGCAAGAATACTCCTGCATATTTTGTTCATGAGAGGTTTCATTATTTTTTGCTCCGCATTTAATTATTGTTACGCCACGACAGGTAGTTCCCCAAATTTCACCTGTGCCGTTGCGCTCACTATTTCATTTCAACACTCACCAAAGACAGTGAGAGCGCTTAGCTTATCAAGCCAAATACAACAAGCTCGTTTAGCGTTTTGCCAGTGCCACATCTTGCTGGTTCTACGCCATCTTCCGGGTTGACTAAAAGGGGCAAAACAGTGTGTATTGCTTATTGTCTGCACAACAATAAGATGTTTTTTGAACAAGCGCCACTGGTTATAACAAGGGGTTAAGACTTGAGACTTAAGGAATTAGCTTCGCTTACCGCTACTTTACTACTGCCAAATGGCGCGTTTTTCCACATAAAACAATGCATTAGCGCTTTTTCTTACTACTGCTTCGCAAGTCGAATAACTAAACTATGATTATAAAAACGCCTAAATCAGTGAAAAAACAATATAAACGTGAACCAGATCACATTAAGCGCCCCATTGTTATCCCCCATTGTTTTAAATGCCCATTCGCGGAAGTTCCTTCTCTGAGCAAGCACTCATAAAACCTGCCGTGGGTACAGACAAAAAAAACCCTGATCTGAGATCAGGGTTTTTAGTGAGTACCCAATAAATAAGGATTAGAGAACTATTTTTTCAGAGAAACGTCATCCACATAGTAGGTCACCACTGAGCCACCCAAATCGAGTGATAATTTCACGGATGATTCTTTGGGGGTGAATGTCCAGGTTACCTGTTGCCAGTCAGTACCAATCGTGGCCCCGCCATGATAATCCGGTTCAGCTCCACCTGAGTAACTCGTAGAAAAGCGCACGTTTCCGCCGTCAGTGGCGCCTTTAATCCACATGCTTGCCGTGTAAACAGTAGCTGTATCCACGGTGACTGCATCACTGTGAAGCTGAACATCCCATCGACTACCACCCGGTGATGCAGCTTCCACTGAGCGGGTGCCGGAGTACACATCAGTGGTATTAGCACTTACGACCGAACTACCGTTAGTTATGGTCCAGTTGGTGAAGGAGCTCGCATCTCCCAGTTCAAAGCCACCGTTAGCCAGCAGCTCCGGACTTACTTCCGGGCAGCTTGAACTCACTGTGGCTTTGCCGGCTGCCAGAGAAATACTGTCCACGTTGTAAGTACGAGCCGAGGCTCCAAGGTCCAGGAACAACCGAGTGGATATGTCGTTGGCAGAAAAGGTCCACATAATCTGCTGCCATTCGGTGCCTATGGTTTTGTCGTCGCCGTAAATTGCGCCTGCATCGCTGCTTGTGGAGAAACGCACTAAACCGTCAGCCTGATCAGCCTTAATCCACATGGAGGCTGTATATTTGTCGCCAACAACGGTTGTAACGGCATCACTGACAAACTGCACTTCATAGGCTTCTCCACCCGCGGAAACTACCTGCAACGCACGACCGGCACAGGAGTCTGTGGTTTCGCTCATGCCAGCACTGCCGTTCCATTGCCCCCAGTTATCAAAATTATCGCCACTGCCAGCACTTAAATTGCCGTTAAGCAGCAGGTCAACGGCGTTTGGCGAGCTACAGATTGAGTCTATCGCCGTTGTTCCAGCCACCAGGGCAATGTTATCGACCTGGTAGGTGCGTGCAGTGCTTCCTAAGTCGAGCACCAAGCGGGTCGAGACGTCTTTAGCCTCAAATGTCCAGGTGATGAATTGCCAGTCGTCGCCAATGATTTCGTTACCGCCGTAATCTGCGCCAGCTGTCGCGTTGGTTGAAAAACGCACTACACCATCGACGAGATCCCCTTTAATCCACATAGACGCGGTATAGTCTTCACCAACAACAGTGGTGACCGCATCACTAACAAACTGCACTGTATGGGCCGCACCACCAGCGGAGACAGCCTGTAAAGCACGGCCGCCACAGGAGTCTGTGGTTTCGCTCATACCATCACTGCCATTCCACTGTCCCCAGTTGCTAAAGCTGTCGCCACTACCAAGCGTTAAATCACCGTTAAGCAAAAGGTTAACCGCACCGGATGAACTGCTTGAGCTGGAACTACTTGAGCTGGAACTGCTCGAACTGGAACTACTTGAGCTGGAACTGCTCGAACTGGAACTGCTCGAACTGGAACTGGTAGTAGAGCTGGACGAACTGGACGAACTGGTAGTGTTAGGGTCCAGATTCGAATCGAACGCACCGCTATCAGAACCACCGCATGCTGTTAGCACGAGAGAAGACATTAGCAGGGTCGCTAATGAGAACCGCTTTGATATCATGATTGACCTCTCAGGATCGCTTGGGAGTAAATGAAGGTTATTTATTCAAAATGACGCTTTACTCAACACAAAGTAATACTAAAGGAGGTGCTTTTTCAGCACTGAAGAGTATATGGTATTGTTTTTCTGACGAACGGCTAATGCTTACAAATTAATTTTGACAAAACGTTGTCTTAATGACGACGCTTACGAGGCAAGGGCCAGATCAACTTAAAAACGCCAGAAAATTGCTTATGCAATAAACAAACGTTTGATAGCAGCACCGCTGGAGCAGTTAATATTTTCAAAACTTAATGTGCTTGCTAACTATTTGGCTGGCCCCTGGTATAAGCTACACTGATGAAAACAATGCATCGGCTCACTTGAAGGTAAAGCGAAAGCAAAAAACTCGCGCAGAGCACGCTTTATTTGAAAGCTTCCTGGCAATATCCCTTACCAACTTAAAGAAGGATAAGCATGCGACTAATATCCGTATTCCTGTTAACCCTTTGCGCTTTTGCCCACGGGGATGTAGAGATGCGAATCATCGATACTGGCCCGGGCCTGGCCACAGTGACCCGCTTTGACAACGGAGAAATAATGGTGTTTGACACTGGCCACTGGTATTACGATGACTACATAAGTGAAGAGTTTATGACGTTTATTGGTGAAAAAACCTCCGAGATTTCGCTGTTCGTCTCTTCTGTATCCAACCCCGATCATATTGGTGCGACCGATGAACTGTTCAGAAACTACCTGATAAAAAAAGTGATTCGTACCGGCTATCCCCGTGATTCAGCTTCATGGAGGGCCCACAACTCAGCGATTGAGGAAGCTGAACTAGCAGGCCTTACGCACGACATTGACCTTTCCAAAGTTAATCTCGCCCACGGCGTAAGCTACAACTTTGGCGATGCCATGGTTACCTTTCTCTCAGGCTTCAGCGAGCCCCCCTCCGACTGGGGGCTGGTTGGAAGGCAATACCGAAACGCCACCAGCATCGCTGTGCGCATTGACTACCAGGGTAAATCTATTTTGCTCACCGGAGACACCATGGGGCGTGAAGACCCCGGTGCTGGCGAGCCACCCCCAGCAGATGCCGCTGCTATAGCAACGGAGCGCTTCCTTATCGACAACTCGGGCTTACGCCCAATTGCAGCCGATGTGCTTATCGCGCCCAACCACGGCAGCGATCTGGCAAGCTCTACAGAGTTCATTAAAGCCGTTGCTCCTCGCTGGGTTATCTTTTCTGCCGGCCATGGCAACGGTAACCCCACGGCCTCAACAGCCAAACGCTATAAAGCACTGGGCTACCAGGATACCTGCTTGCTGCGCACTGATTTAGGCGACCATGAAACCGATAAAGACGAATGGGAGTTTGGCCGCAGCCGCAACCATGTGGACATTCAGGGCGATAACCCTATTCAAGTGGTACTGCCCGCGAAAGGCGAGATCAGGGTTAATTATGTTGGCAAAAACCCGGTCGCCTGCGACAGTGTTATCACACCACAGCGCCGCATGAACAGCCGCAAGAAGGTGAGAAAGTCTAACAGCGGCATCTGCCACTCCTCCACCAGTGTTTCCTACAAAACCATCAAACCGTTCAAAGCTTTTGATAGCCTGGAAAGCTGTCTTGCCAGTGGTGGCAGGCTCCCATAATACAAAAGGCTAAAGGCCCTCCACACTGTGAGGCCTTTAGCTGTGTCTGTAAATACCTTTAAAACTAAGCAAAATCACCCCTTATAACCAGACAGTGTTAAACCGCTGATCATTGACTGGCTACTTTTCATCCACATCTGATTAAAATTTGCTAGCGATACCGGTAGTGGCGCGCTAATATACATCGAAAACAAGACTTTAGAATTACCGGAACATGCTCGGAGTCTGTTATTTAGACTGATCGCGCTGCGATTGTGCACAACAATGGTGAGAGCCCAAAGTTACTGTAAATTACTCTTACCCAGGCAAACCCCGCCCAATTCCCAACCAAGTAAGGACACTTTCCCGGAATGGAAAGCGGTTCCGACTTGCACCTTGTATACTGACACACAAGATAACTATGCATTGGCACATGTTTCAAGCTGAGGCATGGCAAAAAAAACAGCAAAAAATTAATCCTGACAACAAGGGGATTTAAATGATAGACAAGAAAGGCCTTAGTACGAAGCGCAACTTGCTCGCGTTAGCGGTTTGCTTCGTGTTGTACGGTGGCGAAGCTTTGGCGCAAACCGAGGATGACCTCGGCGATGAATACGACACTCCACTGGATTTCGAACTCGTTGAAGAGGTTGTTATCTGGGGGGTTCGAGCATCACAAAGCAAAGCAATCCAGTTTAAACGGAAATCCGCTAACGTAGTAGATTCGATTGTTGCAGAAGATATTGGTCGAATGCCCGATACCACCATCACCGACTCTCTGCAACGTGTCCCCGGCGTTCAAATCACCCGAGAAGCTAACCAGGGCACCTCGCTGAACGTTCGCGGTATGCCTCAGGTACTCACAACCCTCAACGGGGAACAGTTTCTTAGCCCCTGGAGTATTACCGGGGTTGGTGCCAACTATAGCGACATACCCGCCGGTATGATTGGCGGCGCCGACGTTTTCAAATCCATGTCTGCCGGGCAACTGGCCGGTGGTATCTCCGGCCTTATTGATCTTAAAACCATCGACCCTTCCGAGCTTAAAAGCGGTTGGACAGGCAAACTTAAACTGGAAATATCTGAGGGTAGCCTCAGCCCCGATCATGCCTCAGGTCAAGACAATGATTTTAGTGTGCACGTCGGTCACAAAGGCAAACAGTTCAGCTTTATCGCAGGCGGCTTTAGCTCGTTTACTAACGCTGCTAACTACCAGATGAAGGCCGAGCAACGGCTGGCATTTCTTGATGAACCCGGCGGCAGCCCAGGCGACCCACTGGATCTGGACGGAGACGGCGACCTCACCAATGACTGGTATATCGTACCCTCCGAATTTGGCGCCAACGCCAACTTTATGGAGCGGGAGCGCAACGGTTTCACCTTCAGCGCAGATGCACTGATCAGTAAAAAATGGAGCCTGCGCGGCGATATCTTTTACACCAAAATGGACCAGCAGGACCTGGGTATCGGTGCTTATTTCAAAGGCCACAGCAGCATTAATGCCTATGGCGTGAACAATGAAGACGGTACAGACGAGGCAGAGCTATATAACGTGCTACAGCCAGGAACCATTGTTGGTTCCGGCAACGTTATCAACTACACAGACAGTAACGGCGAAGCTCAAACACGCACCCTGCATGCCATTCGTGAAGCCGACATCTTGTCGCCGGAGTTCCAGTCGGTGTCCTCAAATGCCATCAACCGCACGGGTGCTCTCAACACTAATATTCAACTCGATTACGATAATCAGCAAAATCTGCAAGCATCCTTCCGCATAGTGCATTCATTGGCGGAGCGAGAAAGCCGAAATGCCGCAATGGACCAGGGTACACCAGGTTGGTATTACGTAGACGAAGACGGCATAGCGGGTAAAGACCCGATACCTGGTTATTCCGTTCAGGTCGATTACCGCAAAGATATTCCACAATTTACGCTTGCTGACGACGTTTCAAGTGCAGATTTACTCAAAAAATACCAGGCAACCGCCAGCGGCTCGAACACTGACGCCTCACTGACGGTATTAAGAGCCGATATGAATTACGACTTCGGCGATGAAGGCTTCATTGAGTCCATCGACGCGGGTATTCGTTACGGCTTACGGCAAGCGGAAAAGAGCGATATTGTTTATGTCACGCCCACCGCCCGCTATACCAGTTGGGACGACCCTCGCGTGCCGGTCGACAAGCGTTACCTGCTTCGCTCCGGCAACGAAGTATGGGAGACCGTGCCCGATTTTCGTGAATTCAATTATATGAATGAAAGCGAAGCAATGCGCACCATTGGCGGCCTGCAGGACAACGGTTTCGGCATAAGTGACACCATTGCCTACAATGAATTTGGGCCAATCAAGGGCTTCGAAAACGGCGTTTCTGCAATCGCTCCCACAGCCTGGGAAGAACCTCTGGTTTTCATGAACAGGCTTTACCCTGGCACTAAAACCATAAACGACCCAGGCGCTAGTTATAATGTTGACGAGGCTTCAGCGTCACTTTTTACGCAGCTGAATTTTGGCGTGGATCTCGGTTTTCTTATTGAGGGTAACCTCGGCTTACGCGTAATCAATACCAACCGTAGTGTGGATCAAGCCGTTGTACCTGCATTGCTGGATAAATTTAATTCCATCGGTTACCGCGAATACAATAAAGTCCCCTTCGTAAGCGACATAAATACCGTCGATCACAGTTTCACCGATGTTTTACCTTCGCTCAACGTTAACCTCATCCCATCAGATGATTGGGTATTTCGTTTTGCCGCGGCAAACACTGTGGCGCGAAATGATTTGGAAAATGTTGGTTCAGGCCTGATTCTTAATTATCAATCCTGTATAAAAACAGATGCAAATGGGGACACAGTAACCGTTACCGACGGAGACGGTAATCTGGTAGCAGAAAACGTTACCTGTGTTCGCGATGGCAGCGAGCGGGGCAACCCGGAAATTAAACCCTGGCGTGCAACGGTATTAAACGGCAGCGCTGAATGGTACTTTGCAGATTACTCCATTGCCAGCATCGGTCTGTTCATGATCAATGTTGACTCCTCCGTGGAACAATACCTGGAACAGCGTAGTTTTGTGGACGCCGACGGCATTGATCGGGGAAATCTGGCAAACATCTGGACCACCGCCAACGCCGGCGCATCGGATCTTTACGGCTTTGAGCTTGGCTACCGCCAACCCTTTACCTTCCTGCCCAGCTTTCTTTCATACACCGGTATTGAATTTAACTACACCTACTCCGACAGTGAATCTGCGGACACTGATGTAAACGGTGATGCACTTCCGCTACCGTCGAACTCCAAACATCAGTCAAACCTGATTTTGTGGTACGAAGAAGACTCTCTCAGTTTGCGACTGGCGTATAACTGGCGCAGTGAAGAGTATATTGACCGCGTAGAGCTGGTAAGCAATGACGTACCACTGAGCCTGGGTAACTGGCAAGAGTCTACCGGCTACCTGGATCTGTCTGTGGGATATTGGGTGAATGATTATCTGAGTTTCTTTGTCAACGTGACCAACCTGACAGAACAAGATCGCCGCACCTATTCACAATATACGGACCAGTTTAATTCCCTTTGGGTTCAAGAGCGACGCCTCGCTGCCGGGGTAACACTTTCGATGTAACAAAAACCAGTAAGCGGCAAGCAGCCTGTCGGCCTTGCCCATGCAGCTGGCAATACGAAAAAGAATTTATATTGGAGTTCAATTATGAAATTACGGTTAAGCTATCTTGCCCTGACAATAGGCGCAGTGCTCTTGTCCGGTTGTGGTGGCGGCGGGCTCGCGGGGGGATCTGATAACGATCTGGATCCATTGCAGCCCATCGTCGAAGAAGAATTTACCACCGATGGCCCTCGCCCACCCGAGGATGCCGCTGTTATCAGCAGCCAGGGTAAAACCCTGCTGGATGTGTCCGGCTCGGAAATCGTTATGCGGGGCGTTAACCTGCAAAGCAGTAACAGCCCTGCGGGCATCGCACCCATCGCAGATATTGGTTCCAACGTGGTACGTGTGCTCCTCAGCGAAGACACTACCACAGAGGAGCTACAGGCCAGCCTTGATGCCATCGTTGCCAACGATATGATTGCGATGCTCACTCTCGGCTCGGAAAAACTAAGCTGTATTGAAGACGACAGTTTCTTTTACCAGGCTACCAATGAACTGTGGCTTAATCGCTGGCTGCCAGTGCTGGCCGATGCAAAATACCAGGCCCACTTAATGATTAACATCGCCAATGAATGGGGCCCTGTTAATATATGGAACGCCAGCAGTATCGGCTATGACGAATTTATTGATACTTATAAAATTGCCATTCGCCGCTTCCGCAGCGCCGGCTTCAAAGTGCCTCTGGTTATCGACGCAGCCCATTGTGGCGAAGACTATAATGCGTTTCTGGGTGGCCGGGGCCGTGAATTAATGGCAGCCGATGAAGCCAGCAATATTGTGCTCTCCATGCACGCATTTGGCAGCCGCTGGGACGGTGGCAGTGCATTGTCTGCGGCGATCGAAAAGCTTTCTTTTGAATCACTGCCAATGATAATTACGGAATTTGGTGATAGCAATGCCAGTGAAGATGCTATCGACCACCAGAACCTTATGAAAAGATCCCTTGGTGGTAGATCATTGTTACTGCGTATGCCCTGGGAATCGACCGAAGACATAGCGGGCTACGCATACACATTTACATCACCGGTAGATTTTTCCGCAGGCGCCGGAGTTAGTTTCGAAATTAATATCCCCAACGAATACCGTACAGACGGTAACTTGGCTTACCAGGTTTTCATAATTGACGAAAGCGATCGCTATGGCGCACTGGGTTTTAAAACTGTGGCAGGCTTACAACCCAACGCCTGGAACGAAGTTTCGCTTACCGTTGCATCCGAAGCTGACTTCGGTTACATCGAATCCGGTTTTGACTTAAGCAGTGTCAAACATATTGGTTTTGAGGTTTCTGCCAACGGTAAAGCAGAAGATGTTCAGGGTGACATCCGCTTTGATAACCTGATTGTTGGTATTGCCGATGCCTCCAGTACAACAAACGCAATTTATGAAGCAGACTTCGACGATGGCCTGCAAGGCTGGCGACACGCTACTGGTGCGGGCGACGCTTCATCGGTACAGAATATTAATGGAGAGCTAACCGTGCTGGCTCCCTGGGATAGCGACGCTAGCTCGATACAAGTTGCCTACCCAGACCTGGCGCCAGCCTATGATCTTTCTCAACCGGTAAGATTAACGGTCGATATTTTTATGCCCCTAGAATATCAAGACGAAACCGGTATGAATATACAATTCTATTTCAACGGCAGCGGTGAAGGTTACGCAGGCTTCGGTTACACCACGTATAGCGGGTTAACATTTGGAGACTGGAATACCCTTAGCGTGGACATCGACGACTTTAGAGAAAATGCTGGGTTTATCTCCGACAATTTTCCTGGCCCACCGGCCACGGTTGGCCTGCAATTTTCTAACATAGAAGTTTCAAGCAAAACAGAAGCCATTCGGATCGATAACTTCCGCATAATGCCCAAAGCAGCGCCACCCGAGTTTCAAACAGTTTACGAAGCAACCTTTGAGTTTGATGAGGAATGGGGTCACCTGTTCGGCGCTGGCGATGACAGCAACGTCTATCAGTATAACGAAGCACTGGCATTACTCGCCCCCTGGGACAGTGACAACAGTGGCACTGCCATAGAATATGACGGCGCGGCTTCACTGAACCCGGCAATAGACCTGCAAAACCCCTTATTGCTGAGTGTAGATGTTTGGGTACCAGAGGAATATGCTACCGAACCCGATATGTTCCTGCAGTTCTTTTTCAGCCCCAATAATTACGAAGGCTTTGCAAGTTTCGGTTTTGCCCACGTTAAAAACCTTAACTATGGCGAATGGAATACGGTTACCAAAAGAGTCACAGACTTTGTGCAGGATGCAGGCTACATTACTCCCGACGATTTTATTGTGGACAAACCGCCGCAGCGCGTGGGCATACAGTTTGGCAACATTACTTCAGCAAAAACAGAACCCTTATTAATCGATAACTTTAGAATTTCCGGTCAGGAAAAAGTCAGTGTGCCAGAAAATATTGTTTTGGATCTTAACTTCGATGAGCAATCACAAATCGATAGCTTCGCGCTGCGCTATGTCACCAGCCCAGTATGGACGGAATCCTCGCTTGTGGACTCCAAACTGATGGGCACCGGCACAGAAGCTTTCGGCTGGATAGCCTGGTCATGGTTTGGCAACGAGGCACCTGATGAGGGGCTCAACATGTCCACATCGGAAGATACCGCAGTACTCACCACCCGTGGCGAGGAAATTGCCAACGGCGATTACGGCATTGACGTAACCGCCGGTGACATTACTTTTCAATAATACCCTGCATTAATAACTGGCCTATAAACCGTCTAGCATGGTTTATAGGCCCCCCCTGCCCTATCACCAACAGCGTTCTTCAGATCGCAGTACTTTCGTTTTTTTTACTCATAAAAAGCGCACTTCAGCCCTTGTTGAGATTAATAACAACAGGCGGTCAAAAGAGAATAAAAAACAGACAAAAACAGCTTGTAGTCACAAAGACCATCATGCTAATGTACAGGTTGTGGCGCCTAGATAAACAAAATAAATCATTACAAAGTACCATGCCACTAAAAATAATGAGCAATCAATTTAATTTATTGCAGTACACCCATATAAGCAGGCCCCTTTACAGGGAGCTTTAGTTTCCAATCGGAGGTAAAAACAATGCGTCTTTATTCATCGCTGGTGGGCACCGCTGCGCTTGCCGCTGTGCTGTTACCTGCCACAGTCCAGGCTAATGGCAAGCACAAATTCGATGCCGATCTCTCCCAGCTGAAACCGGTGCTGGAGCACTTCAAATCCCACGTCAAGCACAAGCAAAAGCACAAATTTAATCATGGCAGGTTTGAGGTTAATTCCATCGCCGATGCGGCATCCAGAAGCCACCGCCTCGCCGGAGCCGCCGCCAGTTACAGTCTGCTGAACAACGACCAGGAGTTCCGCAGTGTGCTCACGCAAGAGTTCAATTACATAACCCCGGAAAACGCGGGCAAGTGGGGCCCTCTGCAACCTGGCGAGCCCGACGAATGGTATTTTGATAGCCACGACGAATTAGTCGCGTACGCACAAGAGAACAGGATGTACTACAAAGGTCACGCACTGGTATGGCACAGTCAGGCGCCCTCGTTCATTACAGACGATTTAAGTGCAGCAGAGCTGCAGATGGCCATCGACAACCACATATTAAACACCGTTGAGCGCTACCGCGGTCAGATATATGCGTGGGATGTGGTCAACGAAGCAATCAGTGACAATGCCGAATACCGCGATACGGTGTTCTACCGCACCTTGGGCGAGAGTTACATAGCAGAAGCCTTTTACACTGCGCAAGCCGCCGACCCCAGAGCCAGGCTCTACTACAACGATTACAACATCGCGGGTATTAACGCCAAATCCGACAAGGTTTACGAAATGGTAAAAGGCCTCGTTGAAGATGGTGTACCCATTGATGGCGTTGGCTTCCAAATGCACCTGCGGGCCAATTCCGCACCTTCGTACAGCGAGCTTGTAGAAAACCTTCGACGCTTCGCGGACTTAGGCTTGCGTGTCAACGTCAGCGAGCTGGATGTGCGTGTCAGTGACCTTCCCTGGGACAAAGCCACTAAGCTGGCCATCCAGCGCCAGGTTTATCACCGTGTGGTTTCTGCGTGCATGAGTGTGCGCAGGTGTGAGGCGGTGACCACCTGGGGAATCAGCGATCAATTCTCCTGGATTGACTACACCTTTGGCCCTGATGACCCCCTGCCCTGGGACGAATATTATCAGCGTAAGCCAGCGTACTACGGTATGGTTGATGGGTTTATGGGCATTCGTGCCGACCGCGAAGACACAATGCCCAACCTGATAGCCAACAGCAACGCTGAAGCGAGCCTCGATGGCTGGAGCAGTTGGACTGGCGAAGTGGAACGCACCCGTTCTCACGGCCGCAAACGTGGCAGTGCCGTAAAGGTAACGAACCGAAGCGACAGCTGGGACGGTGTTATTTACGATGTCACTGATGTGGTGCTCCCGGGCCAGAGCTACGATGCAGCCATTAAGGTTCGTGTAGACCACAAAGCGAAAGCAGACACACTTGAGCTTAACTTTAAATACCAGTGTGCTGGTGAACAGGCGCAGTACCTGAACCTGACAGAAGACAGCGTTCGATTTTATCGCTGGAGCAAACTTGCCGGTGAAGTAAGCCTGCCAGACTGCGAGCTGGAAAATGCAGCGCTCTATGTTTCTGGTGGTGAGACAGAGACTGACATTATCGTCGACCGCGCCAGCCTTCGTCCGCAAATGTTCGTACCCGATAGCAATGGCTATGGTCCCAATATTGTAGGCAACGGCTTTTTTGAAGAAAGTGCCGATGGTTGGTTTGGTTTCGGACCGGCTCAGGTCGATATTACCGACATCAGCGCCCAGAGCGGAGCCCAAAGCTTGCTGGCGAGTGGCCGCGATTCTGGTTGGCAAGGGCCTGCCACCAGCCTGCTGGGAGCAGCAAGCCCTGGAGATACCTACAATTTGTTCGCTTGGGTTAGCGTACAAGGTGGAGATGGCCGGGTAAACGCTACTGTTAAAGCAGCCTGCCCTGACGACAGCCAGTACATCAGCATCTCAGGCACCAGCGCATACGACGGCAGCTGGACGCTGGTTGGCGGTACCTTTGAGGTTCCTGACTGCGACCTGTCTGAACTTACCCTTTACTTCGAAGGGCCTGATGCAGGTGTGGACATACTTCTGGACGATGTGTACGTGCGTAAAGACCTGGAAGCCTCCAGTGACAATATTGTTAAAAACGGTGGCTTTGAAAGCGGCACTGACGGCTGGCAGGCCTGGGGTGGAGCCAGCATTACCGCCAGCAACCGCGCGCGCAGTGGTGATCAAAGCGGATTGTTAACTAACCGCACTGGCACCTGGCAGGGCCCGGTTTACGATCTGTTGTCTGACGTCGCCGCCGGTGGCACTTACCAGGTCAGCGCCTGGGGCTTGATCGAGGGCGCCGCAGAAGACACCATGAACATTACCGTTAAAACCGCCTGTGCTGATGGCGAAGAAAGCTATCACCAGCTCGATGCTACTAGCGTAAACGACACCGACTGGACTGAACTGCAAGGCGGTATCGTCTTACCCGACTGCGAGCTGACGCAGGTGTTCCTTTACTTTGATGGCCCTGCCGCAGAAGTCGACATATACCTCGACGATGTAGTGGTAACGGGTACAGCCCCCGCAGCGCCGCAAAACCTTGTCAGCAATGCTGGCTTTGAAGAAGGCCTTGATGGCTGGATCAGCTGGGGTGGAAATTTGTCCGTAACGACCGATGTTGCCCATGATGGCAGCCAAAGCGCGCTGCTGGTTCAACGTGTCGGTAATTGGGAAGGCCCCGTCTACGACCTGCTCTCCTCTGGGCTGGAAGCAGGCAAGACCTATGCTGTAAGTGCCTGGGGGCGTATCGCTGGTGCCAGCAGTGACTCCATGACTATTACCCTCAAAGTCACATGTGAAGATGGCAGCAGCGACTACTTGTGGGGCGGCGCCGCCGATGTAACAGACTCGGACTGGAATGAGATTTCCGGTACTGTGACAGTTCCAGACTGCACCCTCACTGAAGGCTCGCTCTATTTTGGCGGCCCTGCTCAGGAAGTGGATGTGTATCTGGATGACGTGCAGGTTGTACTGGCACCGTAAAGCACTATTGCCAAGTTATTAACTTGGCAATAGTTATTGTTAAGTTAATAGGCGGTGCACGGAAGCACCGCCATTGCCCGAAGGGCAATGTAAGCCCTTGAAATACCAGTAAATTCACGCATTTACGCCAGTATTTCAAGGGCGCGCAATTAAATAAGTAGGATCATCTATTTAATTGCCGGGTTAATAGTAAAAAGCCGGCCGAGGTTCTGGCCGGCTTTCTTGCCACTAAGTTTGTCTTCAAAAAAAAACCGGCAACTAAAAAGTTGCCGGTTTTTTTCGATTACACTGTCTGCGACTGGATTCAGGAACTACTGCCCACTAATCCAGAAAACGCAGGTGGTGACAAAAATTAATATCAATGCGACTGCCGCCACAGCATCAGCGATGCTATCACCCTGTTCCATCATCTGAATGTCTTCTTCCATCGTCTCCTCCTTTATTCTGTTGTTTTAGAGTACGATTCAAGTGCGGCCTGTTCCGCACCACTAAGCTCCATTCAACCCGAAACATGCTGTTTTGGCAAGGGCGTGTGTCGCGATATACCGAATGAATCTAAATAAATAATAAACAAAAGGCTTATTCCTTATACAGTGTGTAGGTATTCAAGAATCGTAACTATTAACCCGGCAATTAAATAGAATATCCTATCTCATTGCTGTCCGACAAAGCATGAAAACATGGATTCGGTGTTTGTTACTGCTACCTTCGCCAGCATCGCGCCATGGATGGCGCTTATTAGGGCAACGCAGGAGCAGTTGCCGATCGCGCCACGGATGGCGCTTATTAGGGCAACGCAGGAGCAGTTGCCGGGGGATGCTGGCGTAGAGATTACAGGGACGTACTTGCAGCGTGTAGCAGTGGCAAATACCGGATTCATGTCTGCACCAAAGCGAGTTTAATACAAGCCCCCTGCTTCCCTTATCGGCAATAGAGCTTATGGGGCAGCAATGATCCTATCTATTTAATTGCGCGCCCATGAAATACTGGCGTAAATGCTTGAATTTACTGGTATTTCACGGGCTTACATTGCCCTGGCAATAGCGGCGCTTCCGTGCACCGCCTATTAACTTAACAATAACTATTGCCAAAGTAATAAGCTCGTATATAACCAGATTTAAGCGATCTATACCGTTAAAATATCGCAGCATGCCTGTAATTACTGTATGCTTCCGCCCCTTTATTTTGGGCTATTCAGCCTGCTCCGGGAATTTTGCTTTGCAGCAAACCTGAGTTATTAACCCCATTGTTAACACTATTAATTTATTAGGTGCATTACCAATGTACGTCTACGACGAACACGATCACACGATTATACGAGAGCGTGTGAAACAATTTCGCGGGCAAACAGATCGTTATCTTGCTGGAAAGTTAAAGGAAGAAGAGTTCCTGCCATTGCGCTTACAGAATGGCTTGTACGTGCAGCGGCTCGCTCCAATGCTGCGAATAGCCGTTCCCTATGGCATGCTTAACTCGCGACAATTACGCAAACTTGCACACATATGCAGACATTATGATAAAGGTTACTGCCATGTAACCACTCGCCAGAACCTGCAGTTAAACTGGCCACAGCTGGAAGATGTTCCCGACATTCTCGCAGAACTTGCTGAAGTGGAAATGCACGCGGTGCAAACCAGCGGCAACTGTATACGCAACGTAACCACAGATCAGTTCGCCGGTGTCGCCGTGGACGAATGGGTTGACCCCCGCCCCTACTGCGAAATCATCCGTCAATGGTCCACCTTCCACCCTGAATTTGCCTTTCTGCCACGTAAATTCAAAATTGCCGTAAGCGGTACGGAAGAAGACAGGGCCGCAATCCGCTTTCACGATATCGGCTTGCAAATTGTAAAGCAGGATAAAACTCTCGGTTTCAAGGTACTTGTTGGTGGAGGCCTGGGCCGAACACCGGTTATTGGCAGCGTTATTCGCGAATTTTTACCCGAAAAAGATCTACTCACCTATCTCGAAGCCATTTTAAGAATCTACAATCTCTATGGCCGCAGGGACAACAAATACAAAGCGCGAATTAAAATACTGGTGAAAGCGAAAACGCCTGAAGTTTTCGCTGAAATGGTTGAAAAGGAGTGGCAAAAAATACGCGACAGCCAGTCTCTTCTCACAGACAAGGAAATTAACAGAGCTAAAAGTTTCTTCACTGAACCCGAGTACCAACAGTTTGATGAGTTGGCTGAAAATGAAGCCCTGCAGAAACAGGCCAGCGATAACAAAGGCTTTGCCAACTGGCTGAGTAAAAACGTGCGCAGGCACCGGATTAACGGCTACCGGGCAGTGACCCTGTCTCTTAAAACGCGCACTGTGGCCCCCGGCGACCTTACCGATGCACAGCTGGAGCTGATCGCCGATTTAAGTGAGCAATATTCATTCGGGGAAGTTCGCACCACCCACGACCAAAATATGGTGCTTGCCGACGTTCCCGCTAATCGCTTGTACGAATTGTGGCAAACACTGGCGCCGGCAGGTTTCGCCACCGCAAATATCGGCACTCTCACAGACATGATCTGTTGCCCCGGCGGGGATTTTTGCTCCCTCGCCAACGCTAAGTCCATTCCCGTTGCCGAAACGCTTCACCGAAAATTCGATGATATTGATTACTTATACGACCTAGGCGATATCCACCTTAATATCTCAGGCTGTATGAACGCGTGCGGCCACCATCACATCGGCGATATTGGTGTGTTGGGTGTTGATAAAAAAGGGCTGGAGTTCTACCAGATTCAATTGGGTGGTAATGGAGGCAACAACGCCGCACTTGGTAAAGTGTTAGGCCCTGCCTTTGGCAGAGAAGAAATGCCCGATGTGATGCAAAAAATATTGGATGTCTATATTGATAACCGTACGGAAACGGAAACCTTTGCTCAGACCTATCAACGCATAGGAATAGACGCCTTTAAGGAGCGTGTTTATGTCAAAACTCATTAAAAACGGAACGGTTTCAGATAACCCCTGGAAACTTGTTCGTGAACTTGAATCGCTTGAAAACACTGATTTTGGTGCAGGCCACTGGCTTGTTCCTTTAGATGCTTATGAAAGTGTCAAAGAGAGTGCCACAGTACCCCACTCTCAACTCGGCGTATGGCTGGGGGCAAATGTTAAGCTGGAAGACCTTGCACCTTACATAAACCAGGTGCCGCTGGTTTGTATTGACTTTCCAGCCTTTGCTGACGGCCGAGGCTTTTCCAATGCAAGAACACTGAGGGATTACTACGAGTACTCCGGTGAACTGCGCGCTATAGGCAATTTTATTCAGGACCAAATGTACTACCTGCAGCGCTGTGGTTTTGACGCCTTTGAAATTGCCGATGAATGGGACATGGAAGCGGTTCGGCAAAGCCTTGCAGACTTCTCTGTTAGTTATCAGGCGGCCGTTGACGAAGCTCAGCCACTGTTCAGACGTCGCTCCTGAGTCACCAGAGGCTGCCCGCATACCGGGCAGCTTTTTACAAATTTCCCCTCGCTTCAAACTATTCCATGCGCTCGCATGCTAAACTTGATTTACGTCGTAGTGTCAGTTTCACCTTATGGAAAGTCACATCTTTTATGCCTTTTTCGCCATCTTCTGTGGCGCTGCTGTTCTCGCGTCAGTCGCCCTGTATACGCGCCAACCCCTGCTGGTCGCTTACATAGCGCTGGGAGTGATTTTAGGGCCATTTGGCTTCTCCGCCATTGAGGACGTAGAAGAAATCGCAGAAATGGCCGAGATCGGTATCATTTTTCTGCTATTCCTTCTCGGCCTGGACATGCAGCCAAAAGCGCTGTTATCGGTACTTCGCAGTGCAACACGAATCGCGCTCCTTAGCAGTGCGATCTTTGCCATTATGGGGCTCGGCATTGGCTACCTATTCGGCTTTAACTTGATGGAGTCCGCCGTAATTGCCATGGCGACGATGTTCTCCAGCACAATCATCGGTATTAAGCTACTACCAACAACCGTACTCCACCACCGCCACACTGGGGAGCTAATGGTTGGCTTGTTACTATTACAAGACTTTGTCGCCATCCTTTGCCTGATGGTTTTATTGAGTGGTAGCGGTGGCGAGGGTGTCGAGTTATCCAATCTTGGCCTGGCCATTGCCGCCCTGCCGATTTTAATTCTTTTTGCTTACCTGTTTGTCCGCTTTATTCTTACCAAACTTATTACGCGCTTTGACCGCTTTCATGAATACATTTTTCTATTGGCAGTTGGTTGGTGCCTAGGCTTGGCAGAACTTGCCGAAACGATGAAACTCTCGCCAGAGATCGGAGCCTTTATCGCTGGCATTTCCATCGCAACCAGCCCCATCGCCCAGTACATAGCCCTAAACCTGAAACCCCTAAGGGATTTTTTCCTGGTGTTATTCTTCTTTAGCCTGGGTGCCCGACTGAATATTGACCTGTTACCCGAAGTGATTTTCGCTGCGATAGTGTACGCGTTTGCGGTATTACTGGTTAAACCGGTGGTTTTCTACAGTTTGCTACGCCAACAAAGCGAGAAACCCGAACTCGCCTGGGACATTGGCTTCAGACTGGGACAGATTAGTGAATTTTCTCTGTTAATTGTATTCGTTGCTTTATCGGGAGGCTTGATTGGTGAAAAGGCTTCTCTGCTTATTCAAACTGCTGCAATTTTCAGCTTCGTCATTTCCAGCTATATCGTTATTTTCAACTTTCCAAACCCAATTGCAGTGTCGGACCGTTTGCGCCGGGATTAATGCTTATTCACCACATTTTATTGTGATTGTATAAGTAAAGTAATAACTCGTTTGATAGCCACCATTGGTGTAGGTTTTACTCTCGTGGGATTGGTACTGATCTTTTTTTGTTCGCGTATAGCCATCACCATCACACTTTTTAGCGGCTTTTTTCTCTACCTTTTTCTTTAGGCTATCCACAGAAATAAAGGAATTACCCGCAGCGCTTATCTCATACTCGCCAGGCGATATTTCATTACTACTCGCGGGCAACCAATTTGCACAAGCCACCCCGGTTGCAGAAAGGATTAGAACAATTAGAACTTTTCTTCTCATTGCTTCCCCGAGCAGTGCATTATTAACTTGGCAATAGTTATTGTTAAGTTAATAAGCGGTGCACGCACGCACCGCCATTGCCCGAAGGGCAATGTAAGCCCTTGAAATACCAGTAA
>CAJIBL010000373.1_pt1 | contig 31191 bp, 26 predicted proteins | sample 9199351 | NCBI WGS metagenome assembly CAJIBL01 (sample SAMEA7708304, study PRJEB35096) | sediment metagenome | biome: marine neritic benthic zone biome [ENVO:01000025]; feature: sediment [ENVO:00002007]; material: shallow marine sediment [ENVO:03000034] sea grass bed [ENVO_01000059] ...
CGCCCACTCGAACCAAAAACAATACTGTTGACCTCAGCTTTTTCCACGAACGACAAACACCAGGCATCAGTTACTTCATCACCCTCGGAGTGTTCGACCAACTCCGACATGAGTTGAGCTCGGCCATAAATTACAGCCGTCCCTGCGGCAGGGTCAGACTCGTCGTAAGCTAGTATCTCACGACCAATCTTGATAAGGCTTCGCCGTGGTACATATACTGCTAGCACAGTGGCCCCTTCTGGAGGGGCTGTTACAAGACGAAGTTGTCGGTCCCAACCGTCATTAGGTGAAAACCACCGTGTTTGTTCCAACACACCGTCATCCACAGAGTCCGAGGGACCAGCAGCAACTACGACAACACAAGCGAACGGGTGGTAAGCTATGGTAGTTCTGAACGTGGTGTTAGACCCATCAGAAGCTCCCCAAAGCTTGTCGACGTGACAAGGTATAATCCCGTCACTGAACGTCATTGTTTCACCGATGGCTGGCATAGGAGTAACCGGACTAGAAAACCCGGCGGGACTGAACGTGGTGGGATACTCCGGATTCGGAGGGCCTGGTATATCAGCGCCAAGGTAGGTTTTGTTAGCCCCAGACATGAGGTCATTTATCTTACCTATGAGATGAGCCATACCGTAGTTGTTGGGTTGTTCAGAAGTGATACGAATTCGATCACGTGAGGCCAGCTCGTCAAAGGTCTCTTTAGTTCTGAGACCATCACCAGACCAGTAGGGCACACTCTGAACTTCGTTCACACCGTCTGTTACAGCGAGCCACCGAGAACCACCCAAAGCGACACCATCAAAATCTGTAACAGCAGCAAAAGCCGCGACAGTGAAACCAAAAGCGTTCGCTCCTGGGGTAACTGGTATGTTGTCCAACATCAGATAGACAGCTTCCGGTAGACCACCGTTAGGGTTCGGGTCACCGGGGTCGTAGGGTTGGTCTTGTGCATCGGGTAGGTACACACCAACAATCGAGACAACAGGAGAAAAGCCGGTTGACTCATAGCTGGCTGTGTCCCTCAGTGTAGCATCATTACGAAGAGGACCATCAAACACCATCTTGAGACAGTGAGGTGAAACGTGATATACGGCTGTCAGTTGTGCCATGTTTCACCTATGTCGCGATAGTCGTGATGTCGCCACGAATGACACCAAACTTGTGAGTAGGAGCCACGTCTGAGGTTCCACCGTCTAGTGTATAGGCATCAACATACTCGACACCAGGGACCCGGTGAAGAATACCACTAATAACGTTGTACCTCGCCGGCTCACCGATGGGAAGACCTTGGAGATAAGTGAGGACCAAAGCCGCACCAACAGCTCGCCCATATGTACTGTCAAAACCCGACTTGAAATGTAAAGTAGCGGCGACAGAAGGCTTCGTCAGTGTGTACGGGCCACGAATCCGAATGGAGTAACCGACGGGTCTCCAGCCACGCACATTGTCACTCTTCGGAATACCATTGACGTTGTAGGCCGCCTCGCGTACCAACCCAGTGTAAAAACCGAATTGTGCCCAGATGTACTCACCCGCGGCGAGGGCTACGTTCAAAGCGATAACCCCGCGGTCACTATCCACCCAAAAGTCCGTCCCTTCGACAAGGTTAGGACCAGCTCCATTCTTCCGAAGACCGGCGTTGACGCCATCAGACCAAGCCACAATATGCGGCTGAGGTAGCGGGATGTACACAGTAGATTTCGTCGCTTGGTAAGTCCAGTACGGGTTAGCAATGAAGTTGTCGTATGGACCGTAAGTAGTGGTGTCTGTCGGAGCTACAAGGTCGTCGTCACCAGACCCATCATCGATGATGGCGTAAACAATTCCTGAGTAGTACGGAGCCGGCTCGTCGAAAGCCTCAAACAACTTAGCTGCGGTACAACGCTGGCCTGTGGACAGCGCGACACTAGTCAACAGCGACTCGATACCAGCCCAGGTGTTCTCTCCGTGACCGCGCCTCGCCGCCCGAGCTCGTACTCGGACACCGGGGTCCTGCTCTCTTTCGCTACCACCACCAGTCGCGGTGTTCAAGAGAAAGTGACTAACACCGCTCTTGGTACTCCTGAGTTTCAACTGAGTACCAAGAGGAATGTTGTTACCTTTCTCTCCAGCCTCAGTGCACGTCAAAAACAACAGGTTACTTGAAGCGTCAATAAGACCGCCGGTAGTACCGATAGTCGCCATAGCCTCAGTCTTGAAGGCTACCTCTTTCTGTGTAGCAGTAGCCTCTTTTATGACCACAGTATTGGGGTCGATGGTTATCGGTGAGCCAGCGGCGCCAGGGTTGGTTGGTATAAACCGACCCGAACCGCGAGCCGCGGCCGTCGGAAAACGAACAGTTCGATTATCGAGAGCTCTTCTGTCAAGTAGCTGGCCCTTGAGACCCTCCAAACTACCACCTTTGATAGTACGTATGGTCTCCATACTGGCGTTAGCGCCAAACATAGCCATAGCTTTGATGAGAGCTGTATGAAACCTTCGCTCGGAAAAAGGATACTGCATACCAGTCACGGTATTGATGATGGCCTTCCCCAAAGCGAACAGGTCTTCCTCTGTGTATGCTTGTATCTTCATCAGTTCCTCAATGAACCAGCCACACTAACCGTGGTGTCCAAATGTTCAAACTTTAGCTTAGCCGACCAAAGAAGTACATCTCCGTCCAACCTAACCTCCAACGCAGGGACCGAAGCCACCCGAACATCGGAGCTCAACCACTGACGAAGTAGGCCGCGCCAAAGTTCAATAGTTTGTCCGCCGTAACCCTTGGACCCCAAACGAATCGCTGGACCGATGTTTTCTCCCCATACTCGGCTCCCTCGAGAGCCAGCCATAGCGATATCCATCTCCTGAGCAAAAGCTTGTTGTCCCGCTGTGTGGGCTAGGTCGCCACCAACGAATGTTGTGTCGCCTGTGTTCTGGTTCACTTCAAGGTCAAAGCCTAGAAAGATGTCCTGGGTTGTAAGTTTGTCATGAACCTTCACAATTTGCTCAAACCGTTCCAACACCTCTGCCGGAACCTTGGCGTTCGGGTGAGGAATGTGAATATTCTCACCTGGAGCTTTTTGGTAGGCGCCACCGTTCTTTGAGATGTATGGATATTTCAAACCGTTGATGAGAGCTATCTCAGGCCAACGCGTCCAAGTACCCAAGTGTTGTCGGGCAAGAGTGTAAATATTGTCAGTGACAGCGACCTGGATTGTTCTGTAGAAGCGTGAAAACGAGGCGGGGTCTCCCATCCCAAGAAACCACTTACGAAAAGCGTTCAATTGGGGAGACACGCGCTCGTTGTGGCTTCGAGCGAACGCAGGGAGAATTTGAGCCGCCATGTAAGACAAACTGTAGCTCTCGACAGCCCTGTTATTGGAGGCGTTACCGTGTCTAAGTTCTGTGCTGTAAGTCGTATCCGCCACCATGTGGGTGTCGCCGGCTAGCTTAGCCGACGTCAGCTCTTCCACACGCTCGTCAACAACCCCAGCGGCACCAGCTCTAGCCACACGATGCATATCCCTGGACTCCGCTCCAGCGTCCCCCGAGGGCGTGTAGTCTGGTAATGGAGCCAAGTCTGTAGCCAGGTAACCCTGAAAAGCGAACTGCAAAGAGTCAGCGTAGATATCCCAGTTAGGGTGGTCCATGTCAAGCGTAGAACGCTCCTGAGAACTCAACCCAGCGTTAGCCGCCCCAATAGTAGCACCATCCATGATGGAATTGATGGGCTCTATGTAGACATCATAAATGTTGGCTGACGAAGGTGGAATCATTATCTGAGATGACTCAGGTAAGATTCTCATCTTTCCAAAGGCTTTGTTCTCGCCCTGAAAGCCTTCGGTGTATGTGTTGGCACTAAACAGGTCCTCCGCGGCTTGAATCATCCGATCATGAGAACCTCCAGCGTAGTTCGTAATAGCCTCAGAGGTGTTCGCCAAACCTTGAATACCAGCCTGCATACTAGTAAGTGTGTTTGTTATCGGACCATACACTAAGTCGATAGCTCCAAGTGATACATTTTGTATCAGATTGGAGGCCAACAACAAGGAACGATCGATGGAGTCTTTCCACCTGCGCATTTGGTGACGGATGTTTGACATCTCGTCTGTCCAAGACGTGGCTGTGGCTAACGAACCGCCGAGCTCACCAATGACCTCGAGCTCCAAAGCGTACCCGTAGGTTATCGGGCGCGCTGACGTTCTCGTCTCTTGCAGAAGCATAGGAAGGACATGGAAGACTTGAAGGTCTTTGGTGTTGATGTACACCATAGCGTACCCGTTAGGGTCACCCCTAATAAGCCCCGCCCATGTAACGAAGAAGTCCACGAACTCGTGCCAGATATGGTAACCGTCGTTACGTTCCCCAGTGATGGCTTCCGTAAAAGGCGCCACCGCTGAAGATATCGCGTTAGTCCCAACACCAAACTGAGCCAAGGCAGACTCAAAAGCTGACTGAATTGGGTACTGTCCGGTAGTTCCTCGAATGTTCACCGTTTTCTTCCCAACCTCATTGACGTTGACGTAGAAATCACCTTCTTGGTCAGGAGCCACAGTGTTAGGGAATTGTATTGTGCTGTCGATGTCAGTCGGGTTAGGACGAAAAATATACGTCGCCTCCCGTTGGCTTTCACGAATATCAACAAGACCGTCCCGAATCCGCCCTATGACCAGCATGTACTGACCAGTACGATACAGACCATAGGTGGCGGGAGTCCTTGGTTCTAGCCTCAACATTGTTACTTCTCTAGTAAGACCTTGTCTGTCATTACGTTGTTTGGTCCAGAATCCGGTAGCTGAGCTACGGCGGCACCCGTCGGGCCTGCGCCTGAGACATGAAGCGGTATGTCATACGTGTGAGTATGACCCGCTACTTCAGAGTCCCAAAAAGACTTCAAAGCCTCGGCCAAAACAGCCTTCTCCAAAGTACCCGAGCCCAGCTCTACTCTGGTTTCTCCCGCTGCATCATCGTAACGGATTGTCATCAGCACTTTTGAGCCGGCCCTAATGATCACACTACGATCAGGTGGAGCCGCTGTGTCGTCGAGGTCTATGTGTACGTTACCATCAGAGTCAACCTTCAACTCTGTTGTGTTGTACTTCAGGTGCGCAATCTCACCGTCGGTTGAGTCCGCCGCCCAAGACACGCCGTCAGTATCTGGACGGATATGGTTCACACAAGCCGTGATCACCGGTTTCCTACCGCCAAGGTACATAATGGCAACCAGGTCACCATCACTCTCCATGGCTTGTGTCCACAACGTCTCCGGATGTGTGAAATCCAAGGACTCGGAAGCCGGGTGAAGAATTATTTCACAACCACCAGCTTCGTTTTGATAGCTGGTCAGGACTTCTACTTCGTTCAGCACCACTTGTTTCTGTGGTACTAGTACGTCGTACTCGGTGACCTGACCATTACGATTCGTATCTTCGTCTTTGTAGTGTCTCCCCACAATGATACCAAAGTTCATCCCAGGGAGACCTCTTGACGTTGTTCTTTGTCTCGCTGCGGGCCTACGTCGTAGATGACTTTGTAGGCGCTCGCCATTGGAGCCTTCCCACATTAGATATCTCCAGGCGTAGGGTTCTGATTACTCCTTGTAGAGTAACCACGAACGAGCTCAACATTTGTAGTAAAAGTACCTGTTTGGGCTTCGTACTGCCAGTCTATACCGTCGACAACGAAAGCTCTCTGGTCGCCGCCAGCGAAAGTTCCTTGGTGGGGCATGATATCAACGACCAACTTCCCACCGAGAAACAAATCACGAACGTAACTTCTGAAAGACCCATGGCCGTTCAAAGTCTCCACCGCGTCTAAACCAGCTCTCTGTATCCTCTCATTCCATGGACGATACAGCTCAGGGTCATACGTCGCAATTCTTGGTGGGTCATCTGGACTCGATGTGTTATCAGGCCAAGAGTTGCACTGGTCGTTGTAGATACGAAGACCATGACGACGTATCATGTCCTTCGCTCGACCCCTGTCAGCATCAAACCCAGTAATACCCGAGGACAAACGAAACTGTTGTGTGTTCAAGGAAGCTACCTCGAACCAAGCCATGTTGTAATGGTCGGCGTCAGAGAAACCAACCTCGAAACTCTCCATGTCAGCATCACTGACGTGTGGTCCCTCAAGGTCCATTATCTCGTCTAGAAACAAAGGTCTCCTCATGAGAATCATGTACGGGGCTAAGTCTTGGAACAACCGACCGACACCGCTAGAGACCTCTGTTGCTGTGTTCACAACAGTACGAATCGCCTCTTCCGTATACCCACCGACAGCGTCAACAGCTAACCGTCTACTACCTGTCCGTAGGTGACCTAAACCATCGTTGGACATACGACGAGTATCGTATATGAGAGAGTTCAACATGGGATTTGACCACTCATCGACAAACTTCGACAACGGCATACCGAGCATGTTCATCATCCCACTGGGAGTGGAAAATGTCCTCTCCCTGAGGTCCTCGAACTCCAGACGCATGAATTGCCACAGAGGTATGTTCGTCCCAGGAAGCTCAAACTGTCCTGGGATAGCCGAAACAGCCTCGGAACCATCAGCGGTGTTACCCACCCGAAATTCGTAGTCGGCCCCAGCTATCTCACCTAAGGCCTGGATATCGGCACGCAACTCGGCTTCGGTCATCGGACCAAGAATATCTGTAACAGCGTCTGTGGTGTCAGCGGCGGCTGCGGCGGCTGCTGCCCTTGTTGTGGTATCTCCACCAGCGAAGAGGTAGGCTTGAGCGATGTTCGCGATGAGCGATGTGGTTGTCGGGATGAATTGGTTATCCACCGTAGTCACAGCTATGTCGTAAAGAGTAGCGATGTTGATAGCGCGAGAAACCCAGGCGTCAGAAATAGCTGTCGTCTTCTGAATAGCTTTTTCCCAACTAGTACAACCAATGTTTATCGAGCGCTGTGCTGCACCAAACTCGTCATACATCCAACCGAAGCGAACGTCATCAATGAAACCAGAGAACAACGGGTCAGGCGGACCGCCGTCATAAGGGTCTACATAGACAAAGACCCAATCATTAGGCCTCAACACATCCATGTAGCCTTGGTTGCTACGACGAATCTGTCCTTGGTTGTTCTCAAGTGGGACCGCCCGTGGGTAAAGTTGAAGTGTACACCCCTGGGTACTACCCACAGCTTTGCCCCCCGAAGCCGTGGCTATGTCAGACCTACAAACAAAAGGTCCGACAGACCACGTCCAAAAGATGGCGTATACTCGATGTCGTCCTCTGAAAGGCATTACTCACCACCCACGTTTTCGCTGTTACCGCGCTGTGAGCCCTGGACACCGCGAGCCAAAGCCCTAATAGATGGTGTTACAGCCCCCTCCATAGTAGAGGCGCGCTCCTCAGCCATACGAGAACGCATAGAGGCAGAAGCCCCACGTCTCGCTCGTACACGACCCTCTTGAGTCGCTCGACCTTGGATAGCGTGACGACCTTCAGAAAGTACCTCTTGACGACTAGCCGCAAGATTCTGCTCAACAGCTTCCACGGAGCCCTCAACCGTCTCACCACGACTAAAGAACCTGTTCACATTCCAACCACGAACCTGGGAGAATATCCCACGACCCATGTGTCGAAGATACTGCTCAATGGCCGTATCGTCGCCGGAACCCAAGATAGAAGCCCCCGATTCCCGAAGAGCCGCGATACTACGAACAGCTTGGCCCACAGCGCCGGCCCTCATAAGGTCAGCCATAGCACGTGTCTCAGCCATCTGAGCGGCGTGATTAGCCCTCGCGTCCCGAGCCATTCTGGAAGAGATACCGTATTGGGCCCAAGCGAAACCGGCGTTGGCCCTCAGTTCACCGAGTTGTTCACGCATGATTTCGTGCCCAGTCTCCTGGAGCTCTGTCATGGTGTCGCGAAGTTCCTCACCTTCGGTCCGCGCTCCCTCTTCCACACCTAGTAAGGCCTGGAGAAGCTCACGAGGATTCTGCCCACCACTACCACGACCGAGTAGGCCTGAACGATTTGAGATCAGGTCGTCGATAGTGTCAAATGACACATCCTGACCAAGACCACCGAAGAATTGTCGAAGCGACGAAGCCGCTCCGAAATCGGTTGTCGACTGGCGTAAGAGTGTTTGGACGGCGGGGAGCATCATGTCCAACCCCTCACCAAAGGGGTCAGACTGAGCCTCGGATAGTCCTCTCATCATCTGATACGGGTCATTACTGAACCGTGAACGATTGGTTTGCCATAGAAGGGCCGTAGAGTAAGGGTCACCACCCCCACCCATAAAGTTCCTCAGAGCTCCACCAGGAGCCCCAATCCAGGGAGCCAACAGTCTGCTGGCACCTTGAAGACCAATACCCCGGCTACTCGACAAACGACCTGTGGCTCTTGATACAACTCCAATCAAGTCCTGCATGTCATCGGCACGCGTTATAGCTGGACCACTCAACGCGATACCAACACTCCCACCGACCGATTGGGCGAACTCTGGAAGACGACGACCGAAACCAGCCGCAACAGCGTCTGTCATGACCCTAAGAAGGGTTGTCTCTCGCTGGTCCGCTGTGGCGATGTTACCACCAGCCATAAGAAGACCACCAACAGCCTGCCCCTGAGCACCCATGGACACACCGTAGGCTCTACTGTAAGCCATAGCCGCTTGAGTGGTGTCTCCGGTGAGCTCTCCACCACCGAAACCTGAGTATAGGCCAGCTAGTTCACCACCGAACTCTCCCGGACCGTAACCCCAAGCGCCTGGACGAAGACCTCGCATACTGGCTCTAGTAGCGCCCAAGGTTCTTGGAGCGGCCAACGCCGCTCCAGTCTGAAGAAACCCTGGGTAACGAGACATACCCTCTTGGATGTAGTTCTGGACCATACCAGTCATCAGTTGACGACCAGCCTCCATACCCATCACACCACCCATGGTTTGGGGTAGCCCCATGTCAGCAGCTAGGTTACTACCCACACGGTACCCTCCAGAAGCGCCGAAAGTCTGACCGACCAAGTTGGACGTCATACCAATGGGACCCTGGCCAAGACCACCGAAAACACCACGTACCATACCGTAAGAACCAGCGAGCTGTTCACCACTAGCCCTTTGCATGATCTCCGGTATGGAGTAACCTTGAGAATAAGCCTCCATAGGAGCCATAGGACTCCCACTACTAAGAATCCCAGTGAGCCTATCCCTTCGAGACCCGAGGCCTTCGCGCCAGGTCTGTCCGTTACGCCAAGCGTCAGATATGGCCTCCAGTCGACCGCTGATGGAGCCACCAATACCCATGAACCCAGCGCCTATAGCGCCAAAGCCCAAGGCCGCGGCTCCACCACCAGCCAACATACGCATAAGTCCACCACCGCCACCACCAACCATACCGAGGATGTTACCTAGACCAATACCACCCCCACCACCGGCGGACGGTGCCCCTGTGACAGCACCAGCCCCCGTTTGGAGCCTGGTGGAAGCCACAGCTTGTTTGATCTGGTGGGCGGAATCTTGAGCTTGTTTGAAAGAGGCGGCCATGTCTTTGGCCATGTCTCTCATGTCACGCAGTGGACCCACACTCGAGCGAAGGTCTGATACCAGCGACTGTACCTGTCGAGCGACGTTCTCAAACTCATCGCCCAAGCCTCGAACCTGGTCTTGGATAGCACTGTCTAACTCGGTCTCGTCAACGTCAAAACCAACGCTTAGAGACAGATCATCAGCCGCCATTCTTCACCTTGTTTTCAATCATGTGGAGTAAATCAGTCGGGTGTGGTTCTACGTTACCGTCTTCTGCGGGCTCTACCTGTTTTGTTTTAGGTCCTGTGAGGCCGGATAAATCTTGGTCAACCCACTCGCGCTCCATAGCGTCAAACATAGGATTGCCCGTTTGATAAATCTCCTCCCCTTTGTACAGAACCTTCTTTATAGGTCGACCACCCAGACCGCGTATGATGGTATCTTTCTCTATACCATCAGCCACGTATTCAATAAGGAGCTCCTCCATAGTGTACGCCTGAACCCGAGGGTCCGTTGGAGGCATAGTATACTTATGACAAATATACCTTAGGAGAAAGTCCTTCTCTATATAGGCCTGAGCCGCGTCAAACAAAGCGTCAGGAATCTCGGTCGACCTACGTTTCGGTGGAAGTATCTTGTTTATCGGGTGTGCCAACCTTAGATACGCCAGGTCTCTTACCTCGAAAGGGGAAGCTCTCCCTCCGGGCTTTGACAATGGTCGACCAAATGGTCACCAAGGCAGCCTCGTCAATCTCCTCGTCGTCACCGGAAGGGGCGACGAACTGTTCATACCACTCGGGGGCTTCGTCACAACAGACGGAAATTGTGGCGAGAGCGAGGAACAGAATGTGATGACTTTCGGAGACGAAAGGTTCACCCTGGTTCAGACGAGACATTCCCGCCGAGATTGACCCGTGTTCGTTGAGACTCGGTCTGTGCATCACGAAAGTCCCGTCAAGTTCTTTGTTGGCGAGGACTGACCACACTTTCACATGAGCTGTGTATTGTTTACCCATCTTTCGGCCCTTTCTTCTACAGCGCTATAAACGCAAAAAAGGCTGGGGCGACCCCGAGCGGTAAGCCCAGAGCCGCCCCAGCGGTTGATACGATTTGTATCAGATGTCAGACGAACCCTCGTCTGAGAAGTAGATAGCCACAAACGTGCAGTTAGTCGCTACAAGCCCGCGAGCCTGTACAGCGATGTTTCTGGTTCGTGGTTTGATTCGGTAGACTTTACCGACGGGCAGGTTGTTGTACGTGTCCCAGATTTCAGCGTTCATCTCCGGAAAGTCCACGAGAATTCTTTTCTGGTCATCTGGTGTGATACCAGCTTCCGGCCATAGGCCAGCGGCGACCAAGTCTTTCGTCGGAACCTTGTAGATAGAGCACTGCATCTGGACAGTGTAAGCTGTCGTGACGTGTTCGGCGGGAACCAACATATCGAGGACAATAGCCGGTTCCTGTACGATGTCTTCTGTAATTGTGACGTTCATCGCCCAACCCACACGAACACCGTTCAGGAAAAACCGTGCGTGACCGCCAGTGAAGACGTTTTGAGCCATATCTCATCACCCCTTCTAGGCCGCCAAAGCCGAAGGCATTGTTGCCCTGAAATCGTTGAGTACCCAGTTGATTCCTTGTGTGAATGTCACATCAGCGTAAACGTACAACTGGTCACCGCTCAGCTCAACCCGAACGTTTCTGTACGCGGGGACGGCGTTACCGTCGGCGTCAGTACCCGCAACCAGGATTTGGTCGGGGGAGTTGGGGTCGGCTAGCTGACGAAGAACATCGATAACGATACCACGAAGCTGGTTCGTGGTTCGGATACCGCGTCCTTTGTGACCGATAACGGCACGCTCGATACGTCGGCGAAGGACAACGCTCATCCAAAGACGAGACTCGACAACCTCCAATGCGATTCTTCCGTCATTGTCCTCAGTCTGGTATGTTGAAATTCCCTTAGCAAAGCGAACACCCACACCAGGGTCAGATTCCATAAACAGAAGACCGGCGTTGATAGCTGCAGCGTAGTCCGTGTCGTTGGTGTTGTCGAAGTCTGTCATGAGGGGCTTGAAGTCAGCCGCCTTGAGATACTTGAGAGTCAGCGGCGTACCGATAGGAGAACCAGCGCATATTGCCGCCGCGGCGGTAGCCACACAGTGGGGCCCCAACCACGTCAAAGTACCATCTTGGTCCTCTCGGTAGATTTGGTCATTGACCATCGACATGTACTCGTTGTTGATGGCTGCCGTAGCCGCCCAAGCGGTGGCTTTCGTAGTATCGGCGACCACACCGAACCCCTGACGTTCAGAACGCCCTCCAATCGGGTTACACTGAACAAGGTGTGTGCTGTAATCGCTGTTCATGGTGTCCAACGAGGGACCACCACCGCCAGCGTCTGTGTCGTAGGCGTTGACTTCAAATCGGACAGGTACCCGCTTAGCAAGCTTCAAAGCCGCCGTGTAGGTCCCCGTCGAAGTGTCACCAGTAACGGCGCCAGCGAGAGGTGTTTGGGTGTAAGCCTGAGGCTCGAAACCACCCACAAAGGTAGCTTCACAGTAAGCGCTGTTAGCGTTGACCCAAGCCACCATGTCCCAGCAAGACCCCAAGAAAGAGAGGGGCGCTGGTTTGATGTCAGTGATTGAAATTTGGTTCATGTACTTGGACAGCGTATTCGCCCTATCCGGACGGAGTAGCGTACAAGTGTAGTTCGAGTGAGCATTGACAAGGGCGACGAGCTCTTCCATGGTGTAGCCGGTTGTGACCAAGTCATACGAAAGGTTGTCACCGCCAACACCGGTGGCTACAGCGAATGTAGTCCCGTCGAAAGTCAAGTTACCGTTAGCACCCGCTCCAGTGTATTGAATCTGGAACCATTCAGAGACACCCGTCTCCGAGAACAGAACGTCTGACTGCTGGCTGCCTGTGTTGGGGTCAACGTCGCGCCCACAAGTCAGATAGAGACCAGTCCCAGACACCTCAACCTTGAACCAGGTGTTATTCCCCTTCATCCCCCACAAACTGTCTTTCAGCGTGAAGGCATTATTGGCAGAACCATCCTGGAGCGTGAACGAGGCTTGAGTAGATAGATTTGTTTTGATGGCGTAAACAACCCTACAACCTTGCAGCGCTACACCATCCTCATCCTGACCAGCCAAGACCGGGTCAAACGCGAACCGAGCACATTCAGCTAAGTCGCCACTGATAAAAGTGTCAACCATTTGCTGAGGGTCAGTAAACGTGTGATAGACAGGGTCTCCTGAGGCTGGGTTAGGTTGACCAGCATCGGCCTCTCCGATGACGAGAATCGCCGCCGTATCTCCGAGGTCGAGGTTGGTCAGCCCAGCAAGATTGTGGAAAGTGTAAACGCCAGGCCTGTAGATGGATTGTCCTTTCCATCGTACACTTCTTGACATCTAAACCCCTTATTCTTCATCGACGTCGTCAGACCATCGATAAAGTTCGGTTTGAACAACGAGGATTGGATCATCATCGTCGTCGGCTGTGGTTTCAGTAAACTCGGCTCTAAGACTTCTTGGTGCGACCACACGCTCATAGACCACCCAGTCACACAGACCAGTGACGACCATTTCTGTTCGCCAACCTCTTGGGTGAGCTAACTCCTGCCACAAAGACATTCGACGAAGGCTTATCTCCAAGTCAACCAACCCGTTCGCTCTCAAGGTGTTAGCGCCTAAAACAAGTTCTCGCCACACCAGCCCCACAAGAAACGCCGTCAAGGTTGGGTTTTCCGTGTCTACGAATATTACAGAGTTGAACCTGTACTGCTGTCCGAAAAGGTCACCACCCTCTAGACCATACGAGGCATAGCGGGTCGCAGTGAGAGTATCCCCAGCTTGAAGAGCCACAGCCAAAGTCACAGTTTTTGTTTTACTGTCAACCGTAAAATCAGCTATGTCACTTTCCAGGATTAGAGTGTTACCCCCACGGGTTATCTCTAGGTCAACCATAGATGTTACAAGCTCACCTTCGGTGGGTATGACAAACTCAGTCTCGCCACCGACGGCAGTCTGCACAAGAACCAGAGGTGTGGTGTACTGGTGAACATCCTGTGGAACCTCCCCAGCGTCGTCGGCTAAGATAGGAGCCTCCAAAGGCATTGACTCCATGACTACCGTGATGAACGGTAGCTGTGAGGCTTCGGCTGGGAATTCCATACCCAGCCCAGGTGGACGGTCTTGCAGTTTGTGAAAACAGGCGTCCACCTCATCGCGTGACAGGTTCGGAAACAGAGGTTCCTCAATCGCGTCTCGAGCATAATCACCACGACCAAGAGCTGTAACAAGAGGTAACAGAGCGGGGTGAAGGACAAACTCTGGCATTACGATACCAGCGTTAGTCCGTTGGGGGTTCAAGTACTGAGGACGTCTCTTACTCATTCCAGCTCACCGCCTGAAGTAGAAGAGCTTTGAATCGTTCCTTCGCTTGGTCGATAACTTTGGCCCCTTCAAAACCGGGGTGTTGCCAAGAACTAGGACTACTCTTAGCGGAGACTGTACGAAAGACAGTACCGCCCGATGTGGCTATAGGAATCACCTGCATGAGTTTACCTTTCAACAAACCCGGTTTCATGTCGAAGGGTCGCCAACCAGTCTCCAAGAGCTTAGCTATCTTCTCTTTGACGTAAGCCCCTGGACGAGACGCGTAAGGCGTGATGGCGTTCTTGTAGCGTATCTTAGCGCGCGGTGACAACATAGAGCTGTTCACAGCCTGACGCCAAGCGTAGACCGCGAGGTTAGCCATCTGTTTGTTTGACACGGCACGACGGAGCTTGTTACGAAGAGCGGCGCCCATCGCGCCACGTTTTATTCGTAGATTCCTAGACATCAGTGTCCCTCACCTGAGTCAGCATCACCGCTGGAAGAGACTTCTTTCTCGAAGCGCCCATTGAACAGGTCAGAACGCATGGCCTGCCCACTTTGAGGAAAGTCTACCCACTCCTCCTCACCTTTTGGTGAAAAGGCTGTAGTATACTGACCTCGAGAGTTAGAGCCGAGTGTGTGTAGAATGTAATAAGGTGCAGCCAGAAAGACACCGCTTATACGGCTGTTGTCTGAAATCTTCGAGGAGTGGTTGAAAGTGATATAATTACGATCAACGTTCAGAGAGTAATCAGCCCCTGGTTTTAGCGGAAGTATCTTGTATGTGTGTGGGTCGTTAGTAACAAGAGACTTGACCTCTTGGACATCAAAGGGCAGCCGCATGCCGCCCACAGACTGTTTGTAGGTCCTCGCGAAACGAATAGCCATCTTGTTGTCCAGGAGCTGGAGTCTGTCCCCCTCAGAAACTCGCATCTCAGCGGGAAACACACAACTCAAAACACCAGTAGCTCTGTAGCCACCAACATCAGGACCACCATTGTCCGATACACCAGACACAACCACTCGGTCGATTTGAGACTCGTCATCAACATAAGCGAAGCCGGTGCCACTACACTCTGGACAATCGGGAACCGCCCGACCGTTACCACCGGAACGCGGTGACTGGACACAAGGACAAATAACGTGTGGTGTCCACCTAACCCGAGTACCACGTTGTCTAATAGTGTTATTGAACAACGGCATATACTTCGCGAGGTCAAGCCTCAGGAAGTCACGAGGTAGTTTGGGGAGGGTAGACACCGGGAACCTGTTGTTGTCTTCTGACATAGTGCACCCTCCTAATGGAGTGACCAACCAGCGCCGGGCCGCATAGCGCTTTAGAGTGAAGTATGGGGAACCAACACCCTAGCTGGTCACCCCATTAGGGGGGTACACAGGAAACGCTACAAAAGACCGAGAGCTGGACGCCTCCACTCCTTACGAAGTTTAGAAATCGCACCCTCGACACCTTGGGCTCCGAGGAGTTCCCGCTCGTACATACGAATTCTCGCAGAGTAAGCAGAGTTCTCCGCTGAAGAGGTTGTGTTCACAGACATGTTCACGCCATCTACACCACCAGATATACTAGCGATACCGGCACCCAGAACGATGTCTCCAAGAATGTTGAATGGGTGTAACGAGGCACTGAGCCCAATAGCCCTCACCAAGAACGGGTCTAAGTGTTCCCCAGAACCGTCCATACCGTAGTCGTACAAGACCCTAACCATGTTCGGAGCGTAACCAGCAGAAATAGCCGCTGGAAACAGCGCCGCGTAAGCCGGGTCCATGGTCTCGTGAGTACCCCACTGTGGAAGTACGTTCACAATACCGAACTTGTCGTTGCGATCACGGTTGGTTTGTATGGCCTCCTGTGGGATATCCCAGATAACCTGCCCGTCTTTCCCATAAACCAACTGAAGCTCCCGAATCCTCACTACAGGGTAGAACCGTAGTTTGGTGTACACGTAGTGATTGTACAAATCCATATCATATGGATGGTGTTCCTCATGCTGCTCGACATAGCGAATACGAGCTCCGAGGTCCATTTCATACATATTCACAGCCGCGTCAATCGCGTTTTGAAGCACGACCTTCGGGAGTCTTTCAGTTTGGTCCTGGGGAGCGGGTAGGTAGACCTCGCCTTTGTTCCACCCAGAGCTACCTTCAGTTTCTACTTTGTAGATGTTGAAGAAGTGCTCTCTGATGAGCCATTGTTCAGTGAGGTCCTTGAGTTTCATGGACTAGCCCTTTTTGTTCTTCTTCGACTTACCCTTTTTGTTCCGCTTTTTCTTAGGCGGGTCAGGTTCGTCGACCACCTCACCGACGGCAGCCGTAGCCACGTCGTCTTCGCGCTCGATAGTACCGGGGTTAGCCGAGTCCTCTTCGAGGTCCCCCTCAGGAACGTCGAAAGGTAGGTCAGCCGCGATACTGGAAATGTCAACCTCAACCTCAGGTTCAGAGAGAGGCTCCGAAACCTGAAGAGCTTCGATTTTGAAGTGAGAAGAGCAAGAAGTTTTGAGGTAAAGAATAAGGTCCTCGTCCTCGGTCTGAGCCACACCATTGCGAAACACAAGAGCGCGCCCATCATCCATGAAACCCACGGAGTGGTTATCCGCCTTAGCGGCGTCGAGGTGTTTGTGGAAGAACGAAACAGTATAGATCACAGCGGCCTCCTATTGACTGACGTTCGGAAGCTCTTCAGGCTTCGTGGCTACCGGGTCAGTCAAAGCTGCGGTGGCTAGCGTCACAGGGACAGCCAACCTTCGAGGGAAGCCATCCGTAAACGTACAACCACCTGTGGCAGTCACACCTGAGGTGAAACTGTTAGGAACGTCGATGACACAAATCGGCATTTCACCCGTGGGTGGACGAGGGGCCACAGTGGCGTTCACGGCGGAGACGGTTTGCGAAACAACTCCACCAGCCGTTGTAGCCAATGTAACCTTACGAGTCTGAGCCGCTGTGGTATCCCAACCAACAGGGGTCAGGTTCATAGCCCCGGCAGCGATGATGTTCGCGACGTAGATACCGTTCACGACACCATCGATCTGGTTAGCGTTCTCGACGTCGGTGGCGACACCAGCGTCTTGTTGCATACCAGGGTCCGTAAGGATTTGGTTGTAGCCTTTGTCCGCGAGGTCAACCAACATCTCGAACATGTCACCAGCCGTGACCCAACGAGTACGAATCTCGTTGACCAGGGTGGCGAGAGCTCCAGAGTTGGTTACATCGTGCGTGTCGTAGATTTCGCGAGCGAACTTGATAAGCTGAACGAACTTCGAGCCGAGAGCGTACCGTCCAAACCCCCAAGGGTGTTTGTTGAGGACGGTCTCAGCCTTGCTCGCTCCAGAATCAAGATGAGCCATTATTACCTCCTGCTAGAGTTGCCAGAAGGTGGAGGGCTGATACAATGTCGATCAAATACTAAGTATCAGCTACCTCCCACCCACCAACAAGAATCTAGACAGTTCTCCTTCCGATGTTTCGGAATTCGACCCATCGATTGGGGATTCTCATGATGAAAGCGACGAACATAACGAGAGCGAACCGCTCCGCGAGGGTCAACTGAGGCAGTGGAATTCGAGTCAGAGGGAGAAGTTGGCTCATGTGGAGAACGTCCTGAGACAGCTCTCCGAACCAGGCTCGACGCGTGCCGGGCATGTTTTCGCCGTTGTCGTCCCAGACGAGCCCAGCCGCGGCGCCCACCGTTGACGTGAGAGCGATACGACCAACACAACCCCAGGAAGAGGTGTTGCTGTCATTGTCGGTGTCACGACGGTAGATAGCCGCGTAGGTCGGAGCCGCGGTGAACCCAGCGGGGTTCGTGATGGTAATCCGAACTTCACGGTTGGCGCGGTTCGCATAAGGAATCGTGAGCGAGGTTGGGGTGGAAACGATCGGTACGGATTCACCATACTTGTTGCCGTAACCAACCTGGTATTCCACTATACCCGAGGAGCCAGCTCCGGCTTGAGTCAGACCCAAGCTGTTACCCCAGAAAGAGGTGCCCGCCTGGAGGGCGATAGCGGCAGAAGCGGGGTCGGGCGCGGGGGCGAGCGTCGGAGCTGACGTCGGTGGTGTCTCCATCGTGAGGCCCTTGTACATGAACAAAGGCCGCAAGCGATAGTCACCGCCGACGGTTTTGAGCTCTTCAACCCTCATGCCCATCGAAAGCCCACCTTGGGCTGTCGGAGTCGGAATCCACTGCTGCTTGAGGTACGCCGCGCTGTAGTCCTCGAGAACATCCGAGGGGGCGTAAAGGTGAGAACCGATACCGCGCGCGTCGATGACAACCTGGCCAGCGTTTCTGATGTTACCCTCTTCAAGAGGCTGACCCCAGAGATTGATGACGTTGTCTGCCGAGGCGTCTCGGTCGACGAAGGTTTCGAGCCCGTCGATTTCCTCGAACTCAGCGCCGCCAACACCAAGTTTGGCGTTGCCTTTGAAGAGGGTGCGTTCGAGCTGAGACAGGAGCCACTGAGTACCAGCGTTGGTGACCTCAGAGCGCTGATCTGTCAAAGTTCTGACACGTAGGAAAGGCATCTTGATCTCTCGGACGTCACCGAGGAACTTGATCAGCCCAACCTGACGGTCGTATGTCGAATCGTGGGGGAGAGGAAGCTCACCACTGCCGTACCAGCCACCTTGGGCCTGGCCAACGTTCAGTCGACGAGCGTACTCAATCGCCGTGGACGTAGCGTCCGCTTTCGGAACATCGTTGTAGAACACGATGTGGCGCATTCTCTCTGAAAGAATGGCCAACGTGTTTTCCAAGAACTCCAGCCGCCACGCGGCACCGCCCGTTTGGGTAGCTCCACCAACGTCGTAACCGGAGTCGAGCGCTTTGCGCATCTCCATGATACCGAGCTGGCCGCCCTTGGTGATGTCTTGATTGATATCGTCAACGATGATGTCACTGTTTGACGCTTGCTGTGACTTGAGAAAAAGTTGTGTCAAAGCGGCGAACTCATCCTGACCGCTCAGACCTGCAATTCCCTCTTCGGGAAGAACTCGAGGGTCACCATGGCTCTGACCACCGAAAAGATCACTAATGCCCATTTCGTAGTCTCCTTCAGAATCCTATGTTGGGGATTTATTTCCTGTCGAAAAAGAGTTTACCCTCGACGACCGCCGCCTCGGCGACGACCCATTCTTGCCAGGCGTTCCCGAGGAACACCCCTGAATTCGCCCGCCCGACCACCAGAGGCGTCGAACAGAGCGAGAGAGATTCGTCGAATGTTGGCCTGGCGCTGGTTGGACCTCTGTCCAGCGAAATCACCAGTACCACGACGTGCATCACGGAGTTGTCGGCGAAGAACAGCAGTGTTACCGTCACCGCCACCGTGGATGAAAACAATGTGAGAGTGCATGGCCTTACTCCTGTAAGGAAACCCCATTTGGCCCGAGGTTTTTGATTGAAATTGTATCAGCTACACAACTGGAAGGGCTAGTTACCCAACAGGGTTTGAACGATGGCCTTTGCCTTAGGGCTGAAAGAGTAAAGAAGCTCAGACAAAACCGTGGGGCCTTCCGAGGCGAACGCTGACTCGGCCTTGAGGATGTCATTGCCGAGCATCGGGTCATCTTGTTTGGCCTGTTCGAGCGCTCTGATGATGTCACCCTTCGTGAGCTGTCTCGGCGCCGACTCAGGACCTTTCGGTGTGGGCTGCATACTCTCGGTCGCTTCCGCTTTGGTCATGGAAGACTTACGCGGTTGGGGCTGACCGAGAGCGCGGCGAAGAAGCTCGTTGTTTTCTTTGAGCTCATCCATGAGGCCTTTGACGAGGACACCGAAAGACGCCGTGGCGTTCATGTTGCCCTCAAGACCCTTGACGATCTGAGCTGTGTTGATGTCCTGGTTCTTCGCCAGGTGTTCCATGAAACCGTCGGCCTGAATCAACTCGGCTGTGCCGCCTGTGGCGGTATCTTCAGCCTTGGCCATATCAACTTTGATATCGCCTTTTTGAGCTTCGTCAGCATCCACTTCAGCTTCGACCTCTGCCGAGACTTCTTCTTCCACTTCTTCTTCGATCACCTCAGTGGTGGCTGACTTTTTGAGCATAGCGAGAGCTTCATCGATGGTGCTAGCGGGAGTGTTCATCACTCGCCTCCTCCAAGAGCCCGTAGGCTCTAAAACTGTCTGAAAGTGTAGTATTAGGGTCACCAGCTAGAAAAGTAAGGAGAGAAGCTTCAATGCGGGTCATGGCTCCACCACGCGTGTCGGCTTTTTTGATGATAGCTTGAGTAAGCTTCTTCAACTCTCCGGTCTCACAGTCCCATTCTCGTAGCGTATGACCTGGGGGAAGAATGATTTGGTCTTCTCGTGAGATAGTACCAATCTCTTCTTTGCGTTGAGCCGCCCCACCCTCTTGAGTGGTACCACCAATGTCATACCCAGCGTCTAGCGCTTTGGTCATGGTGGAAGCGACAATCTCCGACACGCGTGAAACGATAGACTCTTCATGAAGTGCAATCGGAGAAAAGGGAGCCAGAGCCGCTTCATCGTTCGTCACCATGGCTTTGACGAGCGCCTGAACGGAAGTCTCCGGGTTTTTGGGGTTTGGGCACACAGCGATGTTCATCACTTTAGCCTTGAGAATAGTCCCAGTCTTCGAGACCGCGAGCTTCTTCCCTTCCAGCGAAAGCCCAAGAGACCTTCCGGTGCCCTTCAAAGCTTTAGCTAGCTCCCAAGTTTTTTGGGCCATCGGCGCGTCACGAAGAAGGTCAAACTCTGTGTAGAGCCCCTTCCCCATTTCACTCCCACGGTCGCGGACCTCAGCAACACGTGGAACACCGATGAGCTCAGCGGACTGATGATTCCAGTTGATCCAACCCTTGTGCAGGAGTTCGTCAACTACCAGCCCGTCTTGAAGTACTCGTTCGCCATCTGAGTCGAGATTCGGGGTAGACGCCCAACCAGACATACGACCGATAAAACGTTTGTTGTATTCCTCGGTTTCGTCACCTTTGATAATGTCAAGCTCATCAAATGAGCAGACCAAATCGTAGTTCATTGATTACCCTCTCTAGGTGTGAAGTTGAACACGTGTGGTGTTTCGCTGAACATGAACTTCTTACGCCCAGCCACGGTTTCTTCGTCCAAACGGGGTGAACGTGGAACTGTTGTGCGTTCCGGTCGAGCTCTAGGCCTTTTCTCTCGACCTCTGAGCGGACGTTCACCCGGCTCCTCAACAGCTATCCTGTCACGAAACTCTTGCGGAGTCTCTGGCGAACGCTTCGAGGGAGTCTTTTTCCCTTGTGTGAGCTCCGCTATGCGTTTACGCAACTCCACACCTTGAGCGCTAGACAACTGTGATGGTTTTACTCTGACGTAGTAACCCGGGATACTGGACTTGTAGTAACGTTCGGCTATTTCGGGGTGTTTGGCGTGGATAGCATCGAGTGCTCTTCGTTTACCCTCCAGGTCGTTAGGCTTGATCGTTTTTGGATCAGTCGAACTTTGACGAAAGACCTTCTGACCACTGGCGTCCAAGTCCTGTTTGAACGGTGGTAGTACACCGTCAACCGCAGATGGAGAAGAAGTCATCCTATGAGCCGCCCACATAGCCTCGGGATTTGAAGTCAAAGGTACCGCGCTGGGCGGCCTCAACTCTCGAATCTCGGACTCTTTCGCACCCTGTACTGGTTGCCGCCCGGGTTGAACGCTAGTCTCCTCCTTGTACGGAGTCTCCATAACGTCCGGACCCTTATAGCGCCCAAACAAAGCACCCCGACTCCTGAACGCGAACCGCGGTCTTTCCCCACGCTCCACACCAGGCTTCAAGACTCTCTTGCCTTTTTCAGGGCCTTCTTCTTGAACCTTGACACGTGTTACTGTTCGCTCAACTGTCTTCTTCCCCTTAGGAACTGAGACCTTCACAGTCTCTTTCTCGAAGGCTTCTTCAGAACGAACAGGCTTTATTAGCTTGTGCTCTGCAGCCCTCCCCGTGGATATGAGGTACTTGGCTCCAAGTTTCCCACTATTCACGGTGTTCCACGCCGAAAGAAGGTGTTGGGCACTCAATGACCTAAGAAGAGGGGGTCTCGGTAACCCTCGGGACTGGGCTACAGCGGCTTCCGCTGATTGGCCTTTAGGGGCCGTCAAGCGCTCCCGTTGTGCTAGAGACTCATGATGAATAATGTCACGAGTGTCAGCGACAGCCTGTAAGTTGATACCCATCTCCTCATACAGCTTGGACAATTCCCGGCCAGCTAAGGTGCTAGTCGGAGCTTCGTTGATAATCATGTTGTGACGTTCGGCGTATGTCTTTGGGTCAATGTCAGAGTCAAACCCTCGAGCTACCTCAAGGTCAGTAGACACCTCAGGACGGAAGACCGTTTCCTTTTCGGCCCCCCGTCTAGTTTTCGTGCGAGGCCGACCTGTCTGTACAGGACCGTGGCGAGACTCAGCTTTACGACGAGCGAAGGCTTGAGCATTCTTCTTCTGCCACTCATGAAACTCAGGAGACTTCTTGGACCTAGTCTTTGACTCAACATCAAGCACAGTTGAACTGAGACCCGAGGGCGGACCTTCGTGGACACCAGGATAATCCGTCTGTGCCCACTGAGGAACCGGTCTTAGTGGCCCCTTTTTGGTGACATCCTTTGAGCCTACTTTCTTAGCTCCAAGACCATGAGTAACTGTTAGTTTGTTGTCCTTGACACTGTACCGAACGTCAGGAAGATTAGACCCAACAATGAGTTTACCTTCCTTCTTGTCGTAGGCCACCGTAGGGGTGTGCCCCAATCGAAGTTGATGTATCACGCGAGCCGCTGGTAACAAACCGCGGTCTCCGTGTTTTTTGTGTTCTGGGTTTAGGTACCCACGTTTACGTACCACGCGTTGAACCTGGGTAACAATCTTGTGGGCCTCAGTGAAGTTCTTGTCGTTCACTAGACTGTACAAGGGGACTTCTTTGACACCGCCAGGTATCTGGACAACCACCCAAGGCTCCTCGCCCCAAGGTGCGCGTCTACCACCCACCTCACGCGCTCCGTACCGGTAAATCTTGGTACGAGCTCGCAGATCGGGATTGTCGTGGTCTTCCCTGTCCTCAGAAGAGGTCAACCAGGCGTTGTACTTCTCCTTAGACAGCTCCATCGTAAGAGCGATGTGGAAAGCCGCGTCGTAGGCAGCGTCTTTACCGAGTTTGTCAATCACCTTGTCATCGAGGTTACCCATACGAAGGTCCTCGCCATCAGACCCAGCTTTAGGGAAGACAGCTCGAAGCATGTCTCTGCGAGGTTCACCTTCAGTGTTCACCGGGATACCAGGGTAGTTCATCATACCTGGCGTGGCGTTGACCGCGGAAGCCATCTGGGGGACCTTCACCACCGGGACAGCAGCTTTGAGCAACTTAGTCTGGTGGGCCAACTCCTTTTTGAGGTAGTCAGCGTGGTCTCTCCGGTCAGCTTGGAACTTACGAATATCGCCAATCTTGTAACCATCACGTTGCATACGAGCGATGGTACTCCGAACGATGTCGGGCATGGCTTTCAGCTCACCTTTGAGCTTGGCGATTTCGTCTTCATACGCCTGGACATTTCTGTCGGTGTATGAGTACGTGTGTTCCATGACCAGAGGCATACCTCTGAAGTAGAGAAAGTCCGCGGCGCGGGCCATGTCAGGTGTAAAACGAAAGTCTTGGGCTGAAGTATCGTTCAGAGCGTTCATCAGCTCATCACGAACCTTACTAGCCATCTCGAGCTTCTCAACCTGGTGACCGGTGACTACAGTACCACCACGAATAGTTGTAGTAGCATCCTCGTTTGGTACCGGTTGACCCTTCCGCCTAATGATGTTGTCGCCGTAGTGAGGGTCTATAATCGGATTCCCGTGCCTGTCGAAGTTGCGAGTCCAAGGGTCAACAAGAACCTTGTTCATGTGTTCAACCCCAGCGGGGTTACCCGGGGACGGAAGTGTGGAGGTGGAAACAACGCCAGTCTTCGGGTCACGATAACCTCGAACGATGTTACCATCAGAGTCTCTCTCCCAGCGAGTAAACGTAACATCAGACCGACCGTCGTTACCCAAAGTTCTAGGACGACCACCAGACTCCAGTCTTGAGAATGTGGCCGCGTCACGCATCACATCGTGGCTTTTGATCACACCTGGATCACCGCCACCCTCGGGGTCGTCAGGAGCTTCATCGTATGAAATCTTTTGAACACCATTCTCCAGGTGGTGGTCCAACCACTTACGCCAAGCGTCTGGGTCAGCTTGCACCTCCTTCGGTAGGTATTTCTCTATTGAGTAACGGTACTGTTCACCAGCCAGAATAATGTCTTCTCTGGTAGGTTCACCAAAGAATCCCATGACTGAGTTGAGACGGTACGCATCATTGATGGCATGAAAAACGATACGAGCCGCGCCCCAGGCGCCACCGTACTTTCGCTCCATGGTCATGAGCGCTTGTTGCTCTTCACCTTTGGTCTCTCCGAAGATTCTTGTGGCCTCCAGAGATATCCTCTTGTTGGCTTGGTTCGCTACATGGTACATTAGAGCTTTAGCAGGGTCATTGTCCCAGTCATCAATCTTCCGGGCCCTGTCAATGTCATACTCCGCTAGAGCTTGGAAAACACCAACCAACCCAGCGCCCATGAGACGCTGCATACTGTGTCTTCCAATGTCACCATTCCGAGCGTAGCTCAGCGCCGCGGCGTGGACAATATCCATAACACCACTACGCCAGACCTTTTGAGCGTCTTTGGTTTTCGTCTTCGTCAAGTCGGGTACGGAAGTCATAACCAACTTACCGTCCTCGAAAGAAGCAACCCGAGAGCCCATAAGCTCAGCCAACAGAGTGTCCCATTCGGACTTAGTCATGTAGCGACTAGAGCTCGTGATGGGTTTCCCGAAGAGTTCAGTAGAAACATCTGTGTGGTGGACAATACCGCCACGACGAGTTTCTCTGCGACGAACACGGACGGGTGGGACCAGCTCACCCTTCGCGACCTTCCGTGAAAGCGAGAATGGTTCCCCCAAAGCCGAGGCTGGGAGTTGTGGTCGAGCCTGCTCTTGGCGCTCAAACGGATGTTTCCAGTCTTTGATATAAGTTCGATCATCGGACGGTAGATGAGCCAAAGTCGCCGCTCTGATATGCCATCGCAGGATAGCCCTCATAGCGAGCTCCAGCTTCTCCATTCGACGTTCTACATCCAAGTAAGATTCAGCGTTTCTCGGTTTGGCGATTTGACTCGTATCAGGCAAAGACAACTTCTCGAAAAGCCCTGATAGAAGAGCGTCACGTGATTTTGTACGCCCCTTCAAAGGCCCAGACACGTAGTTCAGAGGTATACCTTTGTCAGAAGCTATCTCTTGAAGTCGTTGGTAAGAACGTTGGTTCATCAAACGTGATTCGTCCAAAAGGCCATGAACAAAATCCCGAGACCTGATTTTCGTTTGTTGTTTGACGATATTCTCCCACTTGTTCTTCTCTGGTTCTTTAGTCAGGTAGTCACCAATGATGGTTTCTGCCATTTCAACAGCCCACTCGATGGCACCCTCAGAAACATTCAACCCGACCTGAGAAAGTTCGTCCTCGGCGGGCCTGTTTTCAATAGACACACCAATCTGAGACAGGAGTTGCTCAGCGTCAGCTTGAGCCTCATGTTCATGGCGGTCTTTCAACATGAAAAATTTAGCGTAGTCGTCCTCGTTGACATAAACCAAAGCGTGATAACCACGTCCCTCGGCTTCGTGCAACTTCTGTGTCTTATCGTCCACGTCTCGTGGCCCCACAACACCCGGTGTAGACTGAGCCGGAATAGCTCTCTTGTACACAGTCTTCATGTGTCCCGCGACTTTACCAGCGGCGACGAAGACCCTCACAGGTATGAGACCAGAGCGTGGGGCGCTCTTCCGCAACTTATTGCCTCTTCGTCGAAGAGTGTAGAGTTTCAAAATTATCTCCCATCAGCCAACCACTTTATTGATAACCCAGAGTTTTCATTGTACCGAAGCTCAGCACCACACCCGTAGGGGATAATAAGCTTCGGACCAATAGTGTGGCCGAAGTCAACACCGCTGAAAGTAGGAACAGACCGTAAATGGTGGTAGTCTCTGATTATGTCTATGGCCCGATGAGCTCCCTCATAAGGCAAAGAGCTAAACGTAACAGCGCCACCTCCAAGGGACACAGCCGACAGAAATGGGTGTAAGTTAGTCAAGTCCTCGTAGAGAGCCAAAGGGCCGCAGACAGAGTCTGGGGGGTAGTTGTCCTCCAACATGAGAAGGACCGGCGTGGAGGCTAAGTACTCAAGGAGAGCTTCACGTAAAAGACCGTGTACCTGGTACAGAGTACGTGTACACGCAGGAAGGACCTTATACTTCGAGCGAAAGCGTTGGGCCCCGTACACAGCATCAGCTTTCATGTAGGTAGTAACTAGGAACTTCCCCCATCTGTGTAGCTCGTCCAAGGCCCGAAGTACGGTTTGGGGGGACTCGTTCAAATTCGGTGCGTAGTAACAGTTTGAAGAGTGCCAAAAGTAAGCCATCAAAGGGTACACGGAACAATCAGAAGAACCGAGAACATAGCCAGGCCAATCAGCTAAATCGTAGTACGCGGTCCACAAAGAAGCTACCCGCGCGGCTCCCGTACCACCACCGGCACACCAAATGATCGATTTTGTATCACCGTCAGGTTCGACAAACCCACTTAGCGTTCTTTTGAACAAGTTGTACAACTTCCCCGGTGGGTGACTCAACCAACGAGAACTACCAACAACACCACTCTCTTGCCCAACAATGTCGAGCGACGTCAACCCCATAACTTCAACGGTCTCGCGTAGAAGACTTGTATAGACTCTAGCGCTACCTACAAAAGCTTTGACTTGAGTGTTTTCCATTTACGACCTCTTTTTACGCTTGTTAGCGTGCCTCTCGACCTTTTTCTGGTGTTCCCTGTCCTTTTTGGATTCCTGTCTCTCGAGAGTCTTCTTTTCAGCCTCCCGACGGCGCTTGTTAGCGATACGACGACGAGCCGCCTCAGCATCAGCTTGACCGGCTTTCTCAGCGACTTTACCACCAGCGGCTTCTGTGGTTCTTGTCATGTCACCGCCGCGCTCCATCCCGCCACCACTACCAATAGAACCACCGGCAGTTTGCCCAGCCGTAGCGACAGTTTGTTCAAAACCCCGAACGACAGCGGACGCCACGCGAAAACCCTTCACAGCTAGGCCGTGGACACGAAAACCATCAGGCTCTGTAGGGTGGCGCTCTATCTCAACACCATTGTGCTCAGTCTTCTCACCGGGTTTAGTGCCACGGAGGACGTTCACAATCTTGTTGAGAGACTCACGACCTTTGTCGGAGAGCTTACCTACAGTAGCTTGAACCTTCTCTTTTCGTTCAGCCTTCTTCTTGACCTGTTGTGCCTTTTTGTCGATATCTCGAGCGACCTTCTTCCAACGACGTCCCCTAGAAGTCTGCACTAAGGTCAAACCAGCCTTACCCTTGATCTTCCCAGAGCCAGCTTGGGCGGCCATAGCCACAGCCTCACCAGCAGCCTTCGAGAAGACGTACCTGGTAGGAACTAGAGGTTTCGGTGGTGTAGTCATCAAAGTAGCCGACTGGATCATCTCAGCCTTAGTCACTTTTTCAAACTCCGGTGTCCAGTTGCATAGACAGTTAGGGTGTGGTAGTGGGTACGTCCACCTTAGTATGGTAGCGATTCGGTGTCTCCTACCGTCCTTATGGGCACAGATAGGACAACAGTTTGGGTTACAGGTAAAAACAGCGTGGGTAGCGCCCCAATCCTGGGACAAGTTCAGAACGTTACGAACGTAAGGATTACGGTCACGAACAACCGAAGGATGATCTGTACCTGACTTACCAGTACCAGGCTTCCACGCCTTCGGCCATCTGTGAGCAAAAGGCTTCTTTTTACCCATGGTAGCTACCCCTATATCCAAATTCGATCACTTTAGACCCTCAATCTAGAGCAGTCTTAGTAAGTGATCGAAATGAAATTGACTAATCGAAATCAGTCTACCTGAAGCTGTGCGCGCTCTAGACACGGTGGGCACTCTCCACAAATAACACCCTCCTCAGATGGGAAGAAACAACTCCACGTCTCGTAAAGCGGTACGTTGTTGTCCCGTGCCCACTCAACAACATCGGCCTTGGTCTGGCTCACAAAAGGTGTGTCCAACACTACCTTGAGTGACTTCTTTACCGAGGTGTTCATAACACCGAACAAACCTACGAGCTTCTCTGCCCAAGCGTAGCTGGCGTCAGTGACCTTGTGGTCGACTACAGGTAAACCTTTGCATACCCCAAGACCTACAGCGTGCGCTCCGAGTAGACGCGCTTGGTAGTAGGCCACAGTAGCGAATATAGAGTTCCTGCCAGGTACCTCAAAGGTTGAGTAGCTCTTCGTATGGTTCAACTCCTCTCCACCAGTCATCGGATTCTCGGTCAGAGGAACAACTCTGGTGGTCAAACCTTGGAACCTTTTGTGTACCTTTGTTGGTAAGTCTTTCCTAACGCTCGACATTATGGAGCGGACAGCGTCTAACTCTTTCTCGGCGTTTAGTTGGCCATAGTTGATGAACAACCCATACACTGTGTGCCCACCTAAAAGGTAATGGTACAAAGCCGCTGTAGAGTCGACGCCGCCGCTCCATAGAAGTACGACACGCATTTCAGAACTGTGTAAGCGACTTTGACTTGAGTGATGTCGAAGTCTCGGTTGTGAGCTCGAGTGTGTACGAAGAAGCTCGAAGGTCCTCGACCTTCATTCCCGTGACCTCAGCCACCACAACATCGTACTCTGGCGCGTCCATCATCGCCTGAACTTTCTCAGTCTCAGAGAGACTATCATCAACACCAGGGTTCATCCTTTGGTCGATCTTCCTCTTCTGCTGTGGTGTGACAAACACTTTGTTGGTGTAACCCTCAGCGTTCCCCTGTTTGAACTCCATAGCGGCCTCCTCACACAACTACTCTTTGTAGCTGTTCTTATGTTTTGGGCAGTAAGACTCAGTCTTACCCCCACGCTTGGTTGACACGGTGGCCTCACCGCCACACTTTTGACATTTAGAACCCGAGACAGCTTTGGTCCAGAAAACCTTACTCTTCCGGAAGCCGTGTTTCGGCTGAGAGATAGGTGTAGACTCTTCTTGAGTCATGGTCAAACGAGCACTACCTTTGGATAAACCATGTTTGACTGGCTCATCGACATCAGTGTGCAACACACAGTCAAGCTCAGAACCTTTAGCGGTGGTAATGTTGAACGAAGTACCATCAACTATGATTCTAGCCTTCCTCAATTTCGTCGCCATCTTTCTCCTCCGACGGTTCGTGACCAAAGTAGTGTGCTCGTTCTGGTAGTTTGAACTGTAGCGTACCTAGGTTGGAACCACCCACAATGTGATCGCCTTCTTTGAGCATAGTCCACTGGGTACCAGCTTCATCCATGAACTTCAGAACACGGTCTTCCGACAGCGTGGCGACGCGAGACCAGACCTCAGGACGTAACACTGCACTAAATCCCTTACCTGTCATAGCTTGGTACATGACCTCACCATGGTCGGTAGAACGAAGAACTTTGGCCTTGATTGGAGTTCGATTAGAAACAACAGCTTTCTGTAGCTGTTGAGTTCCCATCTGGTAGAACTCGTTAAGGTAGTCTTCTGTGCCACCTTTCTTTTTCTCTTCGTAGACCTCTTTCAGTTGAAGACCCCTCTTTCGTGGAAGGTCCTTCTTCGTTAGTCTGCCAACACGACGACCAACCTTCTTGACGTCTACACCCACCATAGCTAGCGTCTTGTACCAGTCCCTCTTGGTGTCATCCTGTCGGGAACTGTTGCACGTTGAACAACAAGTAACCAGGTTGTCTGAGGTGTTTTTCCCACCATGAACATTCGGCGTCAAGTGGTCCAGAGTCAAAGACCCATTCACCCCATGAGCCGCACCACAGTAGGTGCACTTGAAGTCATCCCGAGCGTAGTGAGCGAACCGCGTTGAGACCTGAATCCACTTCCAACCACCACCAGGCTTCCGTGCGAGCTTGGCTTCACCCTTCTCTACCATCTCCATGAAGCGTTCTTTCAGCTTCTCACCTTGGGTCTTAGTCAGACGCTTACCAGCTCGCATATCGGCTGTCCGAAGGGTTTGTTTCAAGGCTGTCAGTTTCAACAACCTCTCACCAACCTCTTCCGGTGTGGGAGGCGGCCCCTCTTGCCACTCTTTGACAGTGGCCTCCAGTGATTCTTTGTGTGTCACCTGAGCTTTTGTTGGGCCCTTGTCCTCGCTCTTCTTCGCTACTTTAGCTTTGGTGTCAATCTTAGCCTTTGTTGTTTTCTTCTGTAGGGGCCTCTTCGGCTTGCGCTTAGGCTTCTCTTCCTGTGGGCGACGAGTTCGTTTCTTCAGCTCCTCTTCTTGTTTCTTCTGCTTCGGTTCAGGTGGAGCCTCATCAACATTCATAAGTCTGTTCTGTACTACGTCCCCAGTCTTCCGATGTACGATGACCCGTTTCCGTACTTTTTGTTTCGGTGGTTTCCCTCCCTTCACGAGTGTGAAACCACAACCTGTGAATTCGCGCATAGCGCCTACTTCTTGGCCTTTTTCCTCTGGACTGGAGTCATACCGAAAGCTTCCATATGTACAGCAGCACAAAAAGCGTGGGGGTCCGAGGAGAACTTCTGAGCTTTGGAGACACAAAAAGCGTGAGGATGGTCACCGCCCTCAGACTTCATCTTCTTAGCCCACGCTTTGATTGCCGATGAACCATGGGCTTTGAGGAAGTCCCCAAGGTCGAGAACGTCACCAATGATCGGAACTGGGCCATCAGACTTCTTGACCACGGACTTCAACGCCTTGAAGGCTGCCACGTAGCCATCGTATTTCGGATTGGTCTTCCCACCCCGAAGGCCGGCTGGTAGCAACCTACCAGAGGACATCATTCGCGCGATGAACTGACCGCCCTTATGAACACGGTAAACGCCAGGAGCCTGCTTGTCTTCCTTCACAGTGTACCCGTTGGACTCCAGCTTACTCACCAACGCTTTTGTCTTAGTAGCCTTCTCCTTGTTGGTGGCGGCCATCTCATCAGCGTTGATCTTCTGCTGGCGAGTGAACACCTTCCCACCACGGCGAACAGTGACTGTTTTGACCACCTTAGCCTTCGGCTGTTTGGTCATGTCGTAGTCGCCGGACTTTGGGTGTGCCTTGAGGACATCCAAAACATCAGGAGCCGCTTTGATGAGGTACTCAGCCCAACGCTCTGCGTTAGTAAAGATGTCTGTAGCGACACGCTGATTCACGGTCTGAACGAGGTACTGAGTAGCCACCAAAGGAACCCGGGCTTTCTTGAGTTCACCAGCGATACCGGGAG
>CAJIBL010000097.1_pt1 | contig 31144 bp, 29 predicted proteins | sample 9199351 | NCBI WGS metagenome assembly CAJIBL01 (sample SAMEA7708304, study PRJEB35096) | sediment metagenome | biome: marine neritic benthic zone biome [ENVO:01000025]; feature: sediment [ENVO:00002007]; material: shallow marine sediment [ENVO:03000034] sea grass bed [ENVO_01000059] ...
AAGGGCCTGGCCATTTTTTCGCCCAACTACGTTATCAGTCGCTTATTTGGAACAAGCAAATCACGCTCCTTCTGCCTTGTTGGACAAAAAAATGGACTCAGGCAGAGGTAATTAAATTAGTGTTAACAGGCCCTGTTATCTCCAAGCCCTTATAAAATCGAGAGTTTCGACCTGGCGACGAAATAGTTAATGGGACAGCAATGATCCTATCTATTCTATCTAATTGCGCGCCCATGAAATACTGGTGTAAATGCTTGAATCTACTGGTATTTCAAGGGCTTACATTGCCTTGGCAATAGCGGCGCTTCCGTTCACCGCCTATTAACTTAACAATAATTATTGCCAAGTTAATGTTCTCCATTCTCCTCGCCGATTTCCTGTATAAGCCAGGCGCCGTTGCGTTCTTCCATCTGGAACAGGCGGTGCTTTTCTGCCTGTTGCCAGCGGAAAACGAAGCCTGCGTCAGAACTTTTGACCTGTATGTCTGTTTTCTCAGGAATATCGCCGCGGCGTTTTAAATAGCCCATAAGCACGCTGTAGGGCTGTTCTGTATTTTCATCGATCGGGCTGTAAGCTTTTTTTGCTGAGTTCCTGGTGCAGCCAAACCCCACAAAAATAAGCAACAAAGTGGCAGAGGTGAGTAGAGCAAGCAGTTTCATCATACTTTAAATTCCATTTTTTGAGTTCTCTCAGTTAATACCGATAAGCTGGAAAGGCTTAGCGTCATATCGAGTAAAATATTCCACACATTGCCTCTGGCAGCACCTTTAGTGGTTCTGTCTGCAAGTGCAGCTTTGCGTAGCAGGTTTTGCAAATCTCTCAGGCTTAAACGGTGCAGGGCATTTTTAATCAGCGGTTTGCGTTTGTCCCAAATGCCATTGCGACGGGCGGCCGCATCAAAACTTTCTCCTCGCTCTATGCTCTCTTTCATGCCGTACAAATTTCGAATTTCCCGAGTGAGGGCCCACAACAGCGTCAACGGTTCCGAGCCTTCGCTGCGTAGTCCTTGCAGGCTTTCTGCTGCTGCGCGGCTGTCGCCATAAATGGCTTTATCGACCAGGCCGAATATATCGTAACGGGCAGAATCCATGACTGAGGCTGTCATTAGTTGCGCGTCTACAATGCCATCACCGGAGAGTAATTTAAGCTTTTCCACTTCCTGAGCGGCCGCCAGCAGGTTGCCTTCTGTTTTTGCGCACAGAATGTCGATGGCTTCAGTGCTGGCATTGAGGCCCGCTGCTTTCATTCGCTGATCCAGCCAGCGAGGCATTTGCTGCAGGCTGATGGGCCAGACTTGCACGGTAACACCCACTTTATCGATGGCCTGAAACCATTTGGCTTTTTGGCTGCGGGTGTCAATTTTGGGGCTGATAAGCAGCAGCAAATTGTCTTCGCTGGGTTGCAGGCAGTAATCGACAATCGCTTTGCTGCCGGCGTCACCGGGTTTGCCGTTATGAATACGTATTTCTATTATTTTTTTATCGGCGAACAGCGACAGCGCATTGGCGCTATTGTAGAGCTCGTCCCAGCTGAAACCAGCATCAGTATGATGCAGCTCCCTCTCAGAAAAGCCCTGGCCGCGTGCTGTGCTACGAATAATGTCACAGCATTCCTGGACAATCAGATCTTCATCGCCAAAAACAAAATAGACTGGGGCAAGGTGTTTTTTTAAATTTGCCGGAAGCAGATCTGTGCGGAGTTTAGCCATGCTCAGGGTGCGCTGGTATTGGTGGGCTCATGATGCGGCAGGCTGTCGAGAATCCGGTATGCCAGTTCTTCGCGCATTTCTTCCACCAGGGCTTGCTCTTCCTGGGTTTTTGCGACAATTAAATTCGCATCGAAGTCGTAGCTGCGCCAGCTGGTAATGCGCCGCGAGGGGAGCAGCTCTTCACCCATTTTGGTTTTATAACGGTAGCGAACAATCAAGGTAAGCTGGTACTGAGCGGTTACCCCCGTTTCCGTAACTGCCAGGGGGCGTTTGTCGAGACGCTCGGTTTCAAGTACCAGCACTACAGGCGCATCGTTGCTGAGGTTGACCTTTTTGCTGCGCAGGATCAATTGCATGGTTTGCGCAAGGCGGCTGTTTCTCTGCAGGATCTCCATGTGCAAATATTCCGGCAGTGCGCTCGTGCTATTCCCTGCTTTGTGTTGTTCCAGGCCTCGCAACTGCCAGCCGCAGGCTGACAACGCGAGAACCCATATCAGAGTGACAAATTTAATTTGCAACGATATTTACCAGTTTGCTGGGAACGACAATGATCTTGCGGATCATTTTACCCTCAATATGTTTTTTGATGTTTTCGTCGGCAAGGGCAAGTCGCTCCAGGGTCTCTTTGTCTGAGTCCGGTGCGGCTTCGAATTTACCGCGTACTTTGCCGTTCACCTGGGCAACGATGGTTATCGCACTTTTCACCAGTGCCTCTTCGTCCAGTTCAGGCCAGCGTGCGTCGATAACCGCCTGATCGTGGCCCAATGTATGCCACAGCGCATGGCTTGCGTGAGGAACAATTGGCGCGAGTACCAATACCGCTGTTTCCAGCGCTTCCCTTTCAACGGCCAAGCCGAGTTCACTGCCGCGATCGGCGAGTTTGTTCACTTCGTTTAATAATTCCATCACCGCTGCAATGGCAGTATTGAACATTTGCCGGCGGCCAAAATCGTCGCTGACTTTTTTGATGGTCTCGTGAGTTTTTCGGCGTAGATCTTTTTGCTTGCCTTCTACTGCGTCTGTATTCAGTTCGCCAGGGGTGCCTGCACTAATATGGGTGGCCACTGCTTTCCACAGTTTTTTCAGGAAGCGTGACGCGCCCTCAACACCGCTGTCAGTCCACTCAAGACTCTGCTCGGGGGGCGCCGCGAACATGGAAAACAGGCGCACCGTATCCGCACCATACTGGCGGATCAGGTCTTCCGGGTCGACAGTGTTCAGTTTGGATTTGGACATTTTGGTCGAGCCGGCGTATTCAAGGCTATCGCCGGTACCACTGTGGGTGGCTGATACCAGCCGGCCCTTGTCATCGCGCGTGATGTCTACATCGCCCAGTGACACCCAGTCCTTGTTGCCATTGTTGTCTTTGTAGAAGGCGTCGGCCAGCACCATGCCCTGGCACAGCAGACGCTCAAAGGGTTCATCACACGTTACCAGACCTTCATCTCGCAGCAGCTTATGGTAGAAGCGGGCATACAGGAGGTGCAAAATGGCGTGTTCTATACCGCCTACATATTGGTCTACGGGCAGCCAGTAATCGGCTTTGGCCCTGTCCAGCATCATATCTTCGCTGGGGGCGGCGTAACGTGCGTAGTACCAGGAGCTTTCCATAAAGGTATCGAAAGTATCGGTTTCGCGCTCAACTGGCTGGCCATTCACTTCGTCTTTTCGCCATTTCGGATCGGCTTTTATCGGTGACTGTACGCCATCCATAACCACATCTTCCGGCAGCAGGATAGGCAGTTTCTCTGCGGGTACAGGTATTTCTCCACCGTCCGGGAGGTTAAAAATGGGTATCGGTGCTCCCCAGTATCGCTGGCGGCTTACTCCCCAATCGCGCAAGCGGAAGTTGGTGCTTACCCGCCCTTTGTTTGATGCGATCAGGGTTTGAGAAATGGCTTCAAAGGCCGCGTCAAAGTCCAGACCATCATACTCACCGGAATTTACCAGCACGCCTTTGTCAACAAATGCCGCTTGCTCAAGGTCGATGGCTTCACCGTTTGCCGGAGCGATTACCTCTTTTATTTCCAGGCCGTATTTTTTTGCAAATTCCCAGTCGCGCTGGTCGTGAGCAGGCACAGCCATTACCGCGCCGGAACCGTAATCCATCAACACGTAGTTGCCCACCCAAACAGGTATTTCATCGCCAGTGATGGGGTGCAGGGCTTTCAAACCGGTATCGATGCCTTTCTTTTCCATATTGGCCATATCGGCTTCGGCCACACTCTGCACCTTGCACGCCTGAATAAATGCGGCAAGCTCTGGCTTGTTCTCTGCTACCGCCAGGGATACAGGATGCTCTGCAGCCAGGCTGACATAGGTAATACCCATGGTGGTGTCCGGGCGGGTGGTGTAAACCTCAAAACTGCTGTGACCAGCAATATCCTCAGTAAGATCAAAGCGCATTTCCACGCCGCGACTCTTACCGATCCAGTTGCGCTGCATGGTGCGCACTTGCTCAGGCCAGTTGGGCAGTTTTTTCAGGTCGTTCAGCAGCTCTTCGGCATAGTCAGTAATGCGGATAAACCACTGGGGTATTTCCTTACGCTCAACAGGAGTGTCACAACGCCAGCAGCAGCCTTCCACTACCTGCTCATTGGCGAGTACGGTCTGGTCGTTTGGGCACCAGTTCACGGCGGAAACTTTCTTGTAAGCCAGGCCTTTTTCATAAAGACGGGTGAAAAACCATTGCTCCCATTTGTAGTAATCCGCCTTGCAAGTGGTCACTTCGCGAGACCAGTCGAAACCGAAACCCAGCTCTTTAAGCTGTTTGCGCATATAGTCTGTGTTGGAGTAGGTCCAGGCTGCTGGCGCTGTATTGTTTTTAATTGCAGCATTTTCTGCGGGAAGGCCAAAAGCATCCCAGCCCATGGGGTGCAACACATTTTTACCCTGCATGCGCTGAAAGCGGGCTATTACATCGGAAATGGTGTAGTTACGCACATGCCCCATATGCAAGCGGCCGCTGGGGTAGGGGAACATGGCAAGGCAGTAGAATTTTTCCCTCTCAGGGTCTTCAGTGACTTCGAAGCATTTGTTGTTTTCCCAGTATTGCTGGGCTTGCTGTTCGATTTCTGAAGGGTTGTAGAGCTCTTTCATTGGGTCCTGTTGCTGGTTTAGGCGAATGGTTTTTACGGGAGGGGCATTATACAAAGATTGGCTCGTCAATGTTGCTAGCGCGGATATTTCATAAGCTGATATCCGCACGGCAGCCTTTAGCCTTGCTGCTAGACTTAATTTGTTAGCGAGAAAATCCTTGGCAGTACAACCGCAACACAGCTGATTACAGGGGGCATATGGCTCGCAGCAAGAAAACGATAAACTCAACCACGCTTTACGCTGTCGTATTGACTGTGGTGGCAATACTGGCTTGGGAGTTCATTCCCAAGCGTACCTACTCCCTGGTTCCCCATTTCGGGGAGTGGCGCAACCAGCTGATTTTGCCCTATTCCGAAGACCTTGCTCAGGCTGCACGCTGGATTGATAGAGAGGGCTTTCACTTTGCCTGCAAGCGCCAGGACGACCCTCGCTGGCAGCTCTGTGGTGCCGATATCTACTACAGTGATGCGATTTCAATCGGGGATGACCTGTCCGGCTACTCCAGCTTGATTATTGATGCCGAATTCAGCGGCGATGCTTCCCATGTGCGGGTGTGTATGCGCAACTACAATGCGCAATATTCCAACCCGAGGGATGCAAATTCTGCCAAATTCCTGCAGTTGAACCTGGAAACCAGAGAGTTCAATAACGGTGTGGTTGTGATCGGGCTGGAAGAATTTGATGTAGCGGAATGGTGGAAAGCGCAGCGCAGCCTGCACCGCAGTTTGACGCCGCCGGAGTTTGGCAACATCACCACTATCGGCTTTGATTTCAGTGCGTATTTCGAGCATACCGAAGAACTTGAGTTTAATGTGAGAGAGATCTATCTGAGTGGGGACTGGATAAGCAAGGATAACTGGTACCTGGGTATTCTGATGTTCTGGCTGGTCGCGATATCGGCAGCAGTTTTGTATCGTTACATCGCGCTGTTACGGCGCTCCAGAGCCTATAACACAGTAATAAATGATCTGGTGACGGATAAGGCTCAGCTGGATCAGCAGTCCCAGGAGCTTCAGGCGCTTTCGCAGTTGGACAGGCTTACGGGTGCCTTTAACCGCATGGGCATCGAAAACAGCTACAAACGCATTGTTTCTGGTCAGAAAAGCAAGTTTGTGGGGTTGATCGTTATCGATATTGATCACTTCAAACGCATAAATGACCACCGGGGCCATGATGCAGGTGATGAGGTGTTGAAAGATGTGGTCGAAAGAATTCAGCGCAGTATTCGTGATCACGACGTTCTGGGTCGCTGGGGCGGTGAAGAGTTTATTCTGCTAACACCGAATATTGGCGTTGACAATGTTTACGGAATTGCCGAAAAGCTGCGAACGGCTATCGCGGATAAGGAGTTTATGCCAGAGAAGCCGCTGCAGGTTACGGCCAGTTTTGGCGTGGCTGTTATTCACCCGGATGAAGATTTGCAGGAAGCCTTTAAACGCGCAGACGAGGCCTTGTACAAAGCAAAAGCTCAGGGGCGAAACTGCACGGTATTGGCTGACGCCTACAGGGGCTAAATCAGCTGTTTTGCCCGCTCAGCGTGCATTTGTTCCTGCCAGCCTTCTTGGATACGTACAGTGCAAGGTCGGCGCGGTTGAACAGGCTTTCGAGCATCTCGCCATTCTCAATGGTTGCCACGCCGATACTGACTGTACAGCGCACTCCTTCACTGAAAACGGCATCGCATACCAGTTTTCTCAGGTTTTCACCAATATGCATGGCCTGTTTGGGGGTGGTGTTACTGCACACCAGCAGAAATTCTTCACCGCCCCAGCGCGCGATGCTGTCAGTGGAGCGGATGTTATCGTTCACCAAAACCGTGAATTCTCGCAGTATATTGTCACCAAAGGCATGGCCGTGGTTGTCGTTTATCTCTTTGAAGTGGTCAACATCCATCAGCAGAATGCTCAGGGGGCGGCGATTCAGTAGCCATTCCTCGTAGCCGATAGAGAGCGAATCTTCGATGCCAGAGCGGTTGTAGACACCGGTGAGTGGGTCGTGGTTGATCTTCTCTTCCAGCACTTTCTGGCGTTCATCCAGCACCTTGTTGATTTGTTTTAGCTCGCCTTCTTTTCGCTTGCGGGTCGCAATCTCTTCATTGAGATAAATATTGCGGTTTACCAGAATTATCATCACCAATAGCACCCAGACTAAGATTATGATCAGGTACATGGCCTCCGAGCTGATGATGACGCCCTCAAGAACTATTCTGTTCAGCTTGAACTGGTAATGCCCTCCGGGGGCATTGCTGCCGGTCTGAATATCCACAATAGAGGTGTTGGAGAAGTCCGGCTGGGTGTATTGCATTTGCAGGTTCGGGTATTCCAGTAACCACCAGTCGGCTACGCGAAAAAAACTGAGGTTGATGTCGCTGAAGCTGTTGGGTTTTCTGCTGTCAAGTTCAACAAAGTTGAACTTGGTGGAGCGAGGGTCTCGGATGTCGGTGTACACCGGGTTGCTGTTGCGCAGGAATACCCGAAAGTTGTGGGTGGGGCCGGTATATTCGATATTCACTGAGATGGACGAATAATTGGACAGGTCCACACCTTCGAGCATGGAAGCGCCCAGGTGTATTTGCATGCCGCAAAAGGGGTAGCGTTCCGCGTTGGTATCCAGCTGGCACTCCCACACGCCTGTCTCTTTGTCCAGCCATTGTGCGGTGGAGGCGCCGCCGTCACGTAGGTCGGATTCCAGGGTGAAGTCAAACTCGCTGGCGCCAGGCAAAATCTCGATCTCGGTGCTGAGCAGCCTTTTTCCGAAAAACAACGCAATCAGAGTGAACAACACCATAAACGCGAGGATTTTTTCAGAACTCAGTTTCAGCATATGACGACCAAACTACTTTTGCGGCTTTCTGGCAATGGCGCTTTAGGCCTGCCAGTTACAAGGAGCTGCAATCAGTGAACAAGGCGCAGCTTCAATATGAGTAGAGAGTTTCTCTCATTAGAAGCGAGTCTTGCAAGCTGCAGTTGGTATTCTTGCCGAATGAGGCTATACGTAGCGGGGCTGGCCTCGGTACAGTCCTGCGAACTGCTTGCCTTCCCGGTACCGGTTATAAGCTTTGCCGCGGTAGGTGACCATATTCGGGTCCGCCGTTTCGTCTCCCACCGCATCGGCAAGCGCTTCTACCGGCTTGGCCATACTACGGTTTACTGAATACTTTCCAAGCTCATCCATAACATTACCCACACCTGCCAGTGCCAGCAACTGTGCATAAGATTCGTCCAGTTCTTTAGATTGCGCGAGCTCAACATATTTATGTAACAGCGCCAGGAATTCAGGATCAGAGAGGGTGAGTTTTACATCGAATTCTTGCTTAACGCAGGTAATGCAGGCCTTGGCAGCCCGAATTCCCTGTGGGTTTAACATCCAAGATTTATCAGCCATTGTGCGTACCTCATAAAATATCACGCACTCTAAGGGTAGCAGCCAGCAAACGCTTTTCACGGTTTTTCTGAGAAAGATTGAAGCTGGGGCAAGCAGTACTTGCCCCAGCGCTGCGAGTGTATACCTTATTCGGGCGCTTTCGGACTGGGTGGTGCTTTCGGCTTGGGTACAGGTGAGGTATTTAGTGGAGCCTCGTAAGGGATGACCTTTACCAGTTCCACTTCAAAGATCAGCGTAGAGCCTGGCGGTATTTTTTCCACCTTGCGCTTGCCATAGCCTAGTTTTGACGGGATGTATAGCTCGTATTTTGCGCCTTCCTTCATTAGCGGCAGGGCTTCTCGCCAGCCCTGAACCGTGCGCATCAATTGCAGTTCTATGGGCTCGCCGTCGGTTTTATCAAATACTTCACCGTTGAGCAGCTTACCTGCGTAGTTGACGACAACCTTGTCTCGTCTTTGAGGGCTGGCGCCTTTACCTTCGGTCAGCACCTTGTATTGCAAGCCGCTGCTTGTTTCCACTACACCTTCTTTAGCCTTATTGGCGGTAAGAAAATCGGTTTCAGCTTTAATTGCGGCCGCTTCTTTTTGTTTGACTTTCTCTTGACGGGCCGCGCTATAGGCCGCCTGGAAGGCGTCAGAAATTTGTGTAAGCTGCTCTTCCGGCAACTGCTCATTGCCATATAGGGTGTCTTCAATACCCTGCAGGTACATCGTGGTGTCAAACTCGCCATTTACTTCGCGAATATCATCAGCCACCTGCTTGATGCGCTTGCCCATGCGAGTGCCAACGCTGTATGCATTTTTTTGATCGTCGGTTTCAGGCTTTGCTGGTGTGGAAGACTGTTCCTGGCAGCCCAGCAGGAGTAGCCCGGATAGGGCCAGTAGAGGGAGTGTACGTGTAATCATTGTGTTTCACCCATGTTGTTGTTGATTTTGTTGGATTATATTCCGGGCGGGCATTTTCGGCTGATCACCGCTTATGTTCAACATCAATAATGCTCAAATTGAACGATCCCGTAGCAAAATAACAAATGCATCATGTTGGTGCATTCTGGCTGTGGCTGTTTTGCTGGGATGCACGAAAATTGTTCTGGACGGGGTTTGTCGCTATTGAGATGCGCGGTTTTGCGACCTTACAGCGCGATAAGTGGGCGAGGGTTGTTGGTACATTGATTGCAGAACCGCTTATTTAATATCGGCAATTGAGGTGCCAATGAACGACATGTCCGCCTCCCAGGAAGAGGTACAGCCCCTTACCGAAACGGGGAAGCAATGTGAAGAAATATGCAGTCTGTTCCGGGCGAGGGAGGATGTACTGTGCTTGATCAACCAGATAAACCAGCTGATTAAAGCCGTGCAGAAGCACCGAGGTGTGAGTATGGGTTTGCTGGGCGGAGACAATAGCTTCGTTCACGGTTTTGAATCACTGCAGCAGCAATTGAGCCGCCGCCTGGCAACACTGGAGGTCTTTGCTCGCCGTACCGGTGGTCTGCTTACAAAGCGCGATAAAGAAAACCTGCATCTAGCGTGGCATACCATATGCCAGAATTGGCAGGATGATGATTTGAGTGATAACTTTGAGCTGCACTCCCACTTCATCGAGCAGCTCCAAGGCATGCTCATATCGCTTGCCAAACGACTGGAGAAACCCCTGGTTGTTGAGCTGGCAGGGCGAAGCGAAGACGGTGTAAGTTATCCGAGGCTGTTCAAGCAGATCGAACTGTTGCAGTTTGTTGCGCGGCAGTTGCCGGATATGATTGAGCATATTGCCAAAGTACGCGGTTTGTCGGTCTATGCTGCGTCAGCAGGCAGCGTCGATTTTTATAACGACCGAAAGCTTCGCTTCCTGTTGCAAACAGCCAGGGAGCTCAGCGACAGGCTGCGGCATCAGGCCGAGCGCATTAATGGCCTGCTGGATGACGAAATTGCTTCTTTCAACGAACTAAAAAACCTCGAATTAAAACTGCTGTTCCTGCTAAACACTGTAGAACAGGACGTTCTTTCGGGTATGAGTATTACAACCAGCAGCCAGCACTTTTTCTCTTTGGCAACTGAAATAATAGATGTTTACTGGAAAGTGGTTAACGACGGCCTGAATGTGCTACGAGGCTGGCATGAACAGGACCTGGATGACTGGTTTAAGCTTTCACAGACTGTCGAAAGCCTGCATCTTGAGGCTGGAATACAAGGGTAAAATAGAAGGATAAGGTGCCGCACCTGTTAATCAGGTTGCCCCGAAAGGGCGGTGCAGCACCTTGGCTTTAAGCTAGCTGTTACTCAGCTGCTTCTTCTTTCTGGGCACGTCTTTCAGCTCGCTTGGCTTCGCGCTCTGCACGCTTTGCTTCCAGCGCTGCGATTTCTTCTTCAGTTAACTCAGCGAGTTTCGCTTCGCGTCTGGCTTCACGCTCTGCTTCTCTTTCTGCGCGTTTTGCTTCACGCTCAGCTTGCATTGCAGCTTTTTCTTCCTCAGTGAGCTCATCGCGGGCGGCTTTGCGCTCTGCTCTTTTAGCTTCGCGTTCGGCTTTCATTGCTTCCCACTCAGCTTCCATTGCTGCGATTTCTTCTTCGGTCAGCTCTGGCAGATCAGTTTCCCAGCCCTTAGCTTGCCACTCTTCTTTGTTTGCTTCCCACTCAGCTTCCATTGCAGCGATTTCTTCTTCAGTCAGCTCTGGCTGATCAGCTTCCCACTCCGCTTTCTTTGCTTTACACTGAGTTTTGCGCTCTGCTCTTTTAGCTTCCCGCTCGGCTTTCAATGCTTCCAGCTCGGCTTTCTGTTCATCGGTAAGGATGGAGTCCACCAGCTCTTTAACTTTCAGGTGAGCAGCAACACCACTCTCAATACCTTCTTCCATCGTTACGTCACCAGCAGATGGCATACTGTCATAAATTTCAGCCAGGCCGACTTCCAAAGCGTCGAGCTGCTCCTGGGTGAGGTCGATATGGTGAGTGAGCTTGCCTCCAAAGCTGGATGAAAAGCCGTTTTTAACGAAGCCGCGCAATTCTTTCACTTCTTTTACGGTTTCATCGCTAACTTCGGTATCTTGTGCCAGGACGTTTGAAGAGAGAGCCAGTGCACCAGTGAAGATTAAAGCGCTTTTTAATAATTTCATGTGTTTTTCCTATGTGTTTAAGCGTTGGTGATTTATTTTTCTTACACATAAACCATCGTGCGTGGCTAATTAGAAAGTAATGAACGGTTGATGGCTACGGCCATAATTTTGAAAACGAGCAGTGATTAACAACTTGTGCGTGATGCTCCAATCGAATTGTTAAAATAAAACACAGGCTCGCGCTGGTTAATGATTTGCTGGTTCAGGTCTTTGTTTTTTTGGTGTTTTTTCTATTTTCGCCTAAAAACGGTTTGAATAATTTATGCATCCAGCGTGTTTTTTGGTTAATAAAATTGGTGTGAGTTTTTTTCGAAACGCTTTGGATTGTTTTATTTTCGTATTTTTGTTCTGTACGGATTGTTCGAAGCAATTTGATGTTTTTTTGGCTGTGTTTGATGGCGCCGGGAGGGAATGTTTTTTTTAGAAACGCTTTGAGTTATAGGTCGCAGTGAACGTTTGGCGCTGTTCACCCGAGGGCACGGTTTGTCTTCGGCGTGTTTAGATTAGAGGACCCTGTTTGCACTTCTATCAATACGGCGAGCTTCGATGTCGGATTTGATCGCCAGGTGAATGGCAGAACAAGCAGTGCTGAACCGCGCTGTTGCTTATTGCCTGGGTTCTTTTTTTGTTTTTGCCAGAGCGAGCTGACGAAAATCGTCAATATAATTATCGATTCTGCGGTTCATTTTATTGCGCTGATGAGGCGAGAGCGATTTCATCAGTTCGGCGAGCATGGCGTATGTGAGATTCTGGTTGTGGTCGATGCGACGCTCCAGCTCTTCCTCCCAGTGATCCGAGTGTACAAACAATAGCTTTTTAAGGCGGGCCTGAAGTTTTTCCTTGTTGTCGCGCTCGGTCAAGGCTTGCTCCAGCTCTGCTGCCCAAATTTCCTGTTGTGTCAGAGCCAGTTTTTCGAAAGGTATCATTGACTCCGACCAGGCTTGCAGCATGCTCTTCTGTTCTTTGCTGAATCCGCCAATGGAGGCATAGCTGAGGTTGCTTTTTAGTTCCTTGATGCGGGCTTTGTGCAATTGTTTTTCGCTCACGTCAATATAGTCGAGCCTGTACTCTTCTCTGTCATCAGCAATTGCTGCCAGCAGGTCTGCTACTTGTTCATCACTAAAGCTGCTTAGCAAATCAACAAACAGTGGCGTCAGCCGGGTAAGGCAGTCATCCAGAAACAGCTGTAGTTCATCGGTTTCCTGGTGGATAGATTCACCGCTAAGGCTATCGCTGCTGAGACGGAGCTTAAGTCCCTCCATATAGAGGGCGTAGCGGGGCAGCTGTGTAGTGCGGTGCCAGTGATGAAAGTCGTCCAGATAAGTTTTAGCGTATTTTTTCTGCTCTCTGTTGAGCTCCACGTAGCGCTCGAAGTACCACAACATGGCCCAGTCGAGAAAGTTGTAGGCGACTTTGGTGGTACAACTGCTTAGAAAGCAGGTGCAGAGGGTGATCAGTAACAGGCGTTTGACTAAGCGTCCAGGCGTCATGGTTTGGGCTCCAGCAACAACAGGGCGCGATTATATATGAGCGAGTGGTTGATGTGGAAAGTTCGCTAATAAAAGCGCCAAAGCGTTCAGCTTAAGGCGAGAAAGCGCAAGATTAGTAGTGCTATTTCAAGAATTGCTGATTACAGGGTTTTTAAATATTCCACCAATGCCCAGCGCTGGCTTTCTGTTATGGGGGGCAGCTTCTCTGTTTGAAAGCTGCCGTCGGGGTTGCGCAGGGGCTTGCCGTGCTGGTTGCGCTTTATCACTGGCGTTTGGCCGGCAGCGTAAGCGTGGCCGGCGTTGGAATTGCCGGGCAGGCGGGTGTTATACACAAAAAGCTCCGGGTACTCCTCTGGAGAGCGGTTTACAAAACCGACTCTGATGGGGTCAAACTCCCGGCTTCCCACGGTAAAGGATTCCGATCGGCAGCTCTGGCCTTGTGCAGCGCTTTGCGACAGTTGTTCGCTACAGGTGGGCAAAAACAGTTCGTAGAGGTTCAGTATCGAACCGTTGTGCAAGTAGGGCGCGGTAGCCCAGATGCCGTTTAGGGGTCGGCCTTTGTAGGCCAGCAGGTATTGTGCGGGGGTGTTGTTCCTTTCAAAGTCCAACTGACGCCCGCCGCTGCGCTTTGCCGGGTTGTCCCAGATGGAAACAAACACATCCAGCAACCTCAGCAGGCCCCGGTAGGCGGCTGGTTTGTCCAGGTCGGGCTGAGTGACCACCCCGCGCCCGGCTTCAGCAAGTAAGGGCAGTACTTTGCTTTGGGCTGCGAACTTCGGCCCCTGAGGTTTGTCGTGCTCCACCGGCAGCCCTTGAAAGTACCCGGATTTTCCAGAGTAGCTCACCGCATTCATTGCCATTTGCGGGTCGGTGCCCAGCAGGGGCAGTGAGGCCATTTGGGCGGTCACCTGCCGCTTACTGTCAGAGCGGTCAATATCCTGATGACATTCATGGCAGCGGTAATCGATAAAGACTTGCCTGCCTCGTGCAGCTTTTTCGGGGTCGATGGCCGGGAACTGTTGTGGCCAGCGGGGAGACTGAAGCTTGGCGATGTGTTTTTCCAGGCGAATAATATTTCGAACATCTGCAGAGGAGCGATAGCCCTGATCTTCGGTCTGGTTGTGCAGCTCCATACTGCCGAATACGCCCATAACCTCGCCGACGTTGCGGCCAAGGGCGCCGGTACGGGCGTTTTCACTGACACCGTTCCACTGCACAAAGTCGTGTTGTGGCGTGTCCCAGAGGAAGGGGTAGCTGACAGGGGCGTTAGCGGGGTTGTAGTTGCCGAGATCGTTAGGTGTGAGATGGCCGAGTATGCGGTTGTAAATTCGACCAAAAGCATCGAGGCGTGCGTAGCCGTAGCGGACCAGCTGCTCCCCATGCAAGGGCTGATTTCGCTGGTTGTAGGCTTTTTGTTTCTGGTGGCTGTGCAGCAGCTCTGCCCGTGTCGCTTCCAGGTTTTTCGGCTCGGAATTACCGTGAATTGCGGTGGCCAGGCGTTCCAGTTTCGGCTCATCGTTAAGAGTGGCATGAAGCGCACGCTCCAGTGCCAGCAGAAACTGCTCCATATCCGCCATTGCGGGCGCACCGTCTATGCGTATTCCCACGCCCTGGTAATTGATTTGGTTGGTATGGCAGGCAGCGCAGCTTAAGCCGATGTAGTCCGTTCCACGATAGCTGTCTTTTACAAAGCCAAGGGGCAGGCCGTGCGGGTTGCCCCAGCTGGATTGTTGTGGCAGGTAGCGGTATTTGAGTAGGGTGTCATCAGCGCGAAACAGTTCGCGGTTGTCAGCCTGCTCCAGGTGGAGGAAGGTGTTGTAGCGAAGCAGGTCCGAGCCCTGGGTAGTGGTGTAAAACCAGATGCTGTCCGAGGGGCTCCAATTCTGATCCAGATAAACGATTTCATGAATGCTGTCGCCGAAGTAATCTGCTTCGGCGATTTTGGCGCTTCGGTCTTGCGGGGCATTAAAACGCTGGACGGCGTAAATGCTGGAAACACTGACGATTAGCAGAAACAGCAAAATGACAATAATTTTGACGGTTTTTTCCATCCCATACACTCCGGGAAGTTTTTATTTTTTTGTGTTTGTCGGTTTGATCTTTTTTTTAACCCGGCAATTAAATAGATTACCTGATCTCATTGCTGTCCCACAAAGCATGAAAACAAAACAGACAGGGCTTACTCGCGCTGTCTTATTTTATATGTGAGAAACAGCAAAATGCTGAAACTGATAATCAGCACTGGCCAGGAGCCGGTGCGGGCAAAAGGCGTTTTACCTTCGGTTAGTGTTACCTTTCCGGAAATACTTTCTGCCGTAAACTGAGTGCCTGCGAGGGTTATTTCGCCTTTGTCGGAAATGATTCCGCTCAAGCCAGTGTTGGTGCCACGTATGATATAACGGCCTGTTTCAAGGGCGCGCATTTGTGCCATTTGAAAATGTTGCAATGGGCCGATGGAATCGCCAAACCAGGCATCGTTGCTGATGGTGACCAGGAGCTGTGCCTCCCCCAGCATCTGTGCTACCAGATCGGGATAAACGATTTCATAACAAATGTAGGGCGCAACAGAAAAGTCTTTAACCTTTATGCCCTCCTGGGAGAGGGGGCCGCGGTGGATGATGGAGTTGGGTAAATCAAAAAAGTGAATAAGACCGCGCAGGTATTTTTCAAAGGGTACATACTCGCCAAAAGGAACCAGGCGTTGCTTGAAATAAATATTGTCTGCCGTGCCCATACCGAAAATACTGTTGTAAAAGGTATTGGGCTTTTCATCGTCATAGAGAATGCCGCTGATCAGCGCGGTGTCACTGGCGGCGGCCAAACGATCGAGCTCATCGATAAAAAAGTCGGCTTCGTGATACATCAAGGGAATGGCAGCTTCCGGCCAGACAACGATATCCGATTGCCAGTGATCTTCTGTCAGGTCCAGCAGGGTATCCATAATCTCCCCGCGAAAAAGCGGGTTCCATTTAACTTCGAGGGGAATATTTGGTTGCACGATGCTGGTACGCAACTCTTTTACCGGGCTGGTCCAGGAAATACTTTGCAGCGCCAGGCCTGCTAGCCAGACAGTGCAAACGCTGCCAATGGTTATGAACGATAACTTCCTATGCCAGCGCTTGCCCAGCGAAAGCTTTTCTGAAGCGCGTTGAATGGAGAGCAGGCTGGTGGCGGTAAATGCTGCCAGCAGACTCAAGCCATAAACACCGAACACCGGCGCCCAGCCAGAGAGCCAGCTGTCAATGTGACCATAGCCAAGATACAGCCAGGGAAAGCCTGTAAACAGCCAGCTGCGGCACCACTCGCTGATCACCCATGCCGCGGGGAAACCCCATAGTACTCCGAAATAGGAGTGACCCAGGAAACGTTGGTAAAAATAAAACGGCCAGCAAAACAGTAAAGCCATAAAGGCCACAAACATGGCGGTCATGATTGTCGCCAGCCATGCGGGGGTGTAAGCAAAATCGTGGATGCTCACATAGATCCAGCTGATTCCGGTACCGTACATACCAACGGCAAATAAAAAACTGCGCCACAGGGCTCTGCGGGCAGAAATTTTTTTAAGGCACAGCGCCAGGGAAGCGCAGGCGAGTATACCGAACCACCACCAATCATAGGGCGCAAACGAGAGCGGCAAAATGGAACCGGTGAATATCGCTAGAATATCACCACGCCAGTCTTTGATACTGCTGGCAATGGGTTCTTCAAGCGCTTGATTAGCCGTCAACTGCATCGGCTTGCTTATCCTTATTTCGTGTTACTCGCAACAGGTGAACCTGACGGTCATCGGCGTACAAAACCCGGAAGGTAAAGATGTCGAGGGTAACGGTTTCATTTCTCTTGGGCATATGGCCGAAGGCCTGGGTAATGATGCCACCGATGGTATCAAATTCGTCATCGCTGAAGCCGGTTTTAAAATACTCGTTAAATTCTTCGATAGGCGTGAGCGCTTTTAAAATGTAGTCGCGGTCACTCACCTGACGAATAAAGTCTTCATTTTCTTCGTCGGTCTCGTCTTCGATTTCGCCAACAATTTCTTCGAGAATATCCTCAATAGTAACCAGTCCGGAAATGCCACCGTATTCATCAATTACCAGTGCCATGTGGTAGCGCTTTTCCCTGAATTCTTTCAGTAGTACGTTCAGGCGCTTGCTTTCGGGGATGATATTGGCGGTGCGCAAAACCGACTCCCAGTTGAAGCTTTCCTGCCCGTTTAAAACCAGTGGCAGTAAGTCTTTAGCGAGCAAAATGCCTTTGATGTCATCGCTGTTTTCGCCAATTACCGGGAAGCGTGAGTGGCCACTTTCAATAACCTTTGGTAGAAACTCAGAGGGGCTCTCGTCCTCCTTGATTACCACCATTTGCGAGCGGGGGATGAGTATTTCTCTCACCTGAAGCTTGGAGACATCCAGAGCGCCTTCGATAATATTGAGGGCTTCCTGGTCGACAACTTTGTTGTTGGCGGCGCCTTTAATAATGTCGAGAAGTTCTGCTCGCGACTTGGGTTCACTGCTGAAGGTGGGGAGCAGTCGTTCCAGCCAGGAACGGCTGCGCGACTGGTCGCTGCTTGACTCGCTACTCGGGGGCTCTTCGGTCATTGCTGGTGGCGTCTCCGTGAACGCATGTGTATCGTCATGTTAACTGGTTTCATAGGGCGCGGGGTAGGCTAGCTCTTTTAGTATTGCCGTTTCCAGGGCTTCCATTACCTCTGCATCGGCATCATCAATATGATCATAGCCGAGTAGGTGAAGACAACCGTGTATCACCATATGTGCCCAGTGGGCCATTTGGTCCTTACTTTGTTCTTGCGCCTCTCGCACCACAACGGGAGCACAAATCACAATGTCGCCCAGCAGTTCAAGTTCCACTCCCGGCGGTAATTCGCAGGAAAATGAAAGCACGTTGGTAGGCTGGTTCTTGTTGCGGAATTGCTGGTTTAAAGCCTGCATTTCCTCTTCATCGACAATGCGCAGGCTCAGGCTAGGCTGCTGAATGTTAATTTCGGGCAGTAAGGTGTTAAAACGGTGTGGCTGCAGGCATAGCTCTGCCCAGCGTCGAAAATTGTCCACTGAGGGCAGGTCCTTGCCATCTGAGGAGGAGACGTTCTCCAGGTCTACCTTCAGTGGGCTCATGGTGTTAATTATGTTGCTCAGCGTCTTGCTCTGCAGCGTCGTAGGCCTCTACGATACGCTGCACGATGGGGTGGCGCACAACATCTTTAGCGCCAAATAGCGTGAAGCTGATGCCTTCTACGCCGTCCAGTACTTTCACCGCGTGTTTCAGGCCTGAAGCCTGCCCGCGTGGCAGGTCTATCTGCGAGGGGTCGCCGGTAATCACGGCGGTAGAACCAAAGCCAATACGGGTGAGGAACATTTTCATTTGCTCGCGCGTGGTGTTTTGGCTTTCATCGAGAATCACAAAAGAATTATTGAGGGTTCTGCCGCGCATATACGCCAGTGGCGCTACTTCAATCACACTTCTTTCGATGAATTTGGCCACGGTCTCAAAGCCGAGCATTTCATAGAGAGCGTCGTAAAGGGGGCGCAGGTAAGGGTCTACCTTCTGTGCCAGATCACCGGGTAGAAAGCCCAATTTTTCGCCGGCTTCCACCGCCGGGCGGACCAGCAAGATACGTTCTACTTCATCCTTTAACAGCGATTCCACAGCACAGGCAACCGCGAGGTAGGTCTTGCCTGTTCCTGCCGGGCCAATGCCGAAATTTATATCGTTGATGCGCACAGCAGCCACATAGCCCTGCTGATTGCCGCCACGGGGTTTGATTGTGCATTTCTTGGTGCGGATGATACCAGCGCTTTGCACGGTTTGTTTGGCATCTTCAACGGCAGCTGAGGCCTGCTCCATAGTGCTTTCCTGTATTGCCAGATGGACTTCATCGGGAGTGAGCTCACTCCCGCTCTCGGTTTGATTGTAAAGCTGTTGGATCACCTCTGCCGCGCTCCCGGCGCTATCGCCGTGCACGGTGAATGCATTGCCCCGGTGTCTGATTTCCACGCCGAGTCGTTGTTCGATTTGCTTGAGGTGAGCACCAAATTGCCCGCTGAGTATGGCCAGGCGTCGCGAATCATTTGGCTCAAGCTTAAGGGCCATTGAATCGGAATCAGAAACTGTAGTGTTCAAGGGGGTTGTATTTTCCTTTAGGTGATAAGCCAAATTAGCCTAACGCATTTTAGTGTCAATCATCCAGTTCTGAACCCAGTAACACGCCACGGAGTGAATTTGGCAGGGCTTCTTCGATGAGGATATCGGCAAATTTGCCTATCAAGTTGGCATCATCACAGCGGAAATTGACCACGCGGTTATTCTCCGTACGGCCACTGAGCTGGCCTGGATCTTTCTTACTATAACCGGTGACCAGTATATGTTCGGTATTGCCGACCATTTTGCGGCTGATGTCCTGTGCCTGCTGGTTGATGCGTTGCTGCAACAGCGCCAGACGCTGTTTTTTCAGCGCTGCGGGAGTGTCGTCTGTCATCTCTGCGGCCGGTGTGCCGGGGCGAGGGCTATAAATAAAGCTGAAGCTCATATCGAAACCGATGTCGGCGATAAGCTTCATGGTGGCTTCGAAATCTGCCTCGGTTTCACCGGGGAAGCCGATGATAAAATCGGAGGAAAAGCAGATATCAGGGCGTAAGGCCTTAATACGCCGGAGCTTGGATTTGTATTCCAGCGCCGTATGGCCCCGTTTCATGGCCATCAGTATTCTGTCGGAACCACTTTGTACTGGCAGGTGCAGGTGACTCACCAGCTCGGGCACCTCTGCGTAAACCTGAATCAGGCTGTCGCTGAACTCCACCGGATGAGAGGTGGTAAAACGAATGCGATCGATGCCCTCTATGCTTGCCACAAGGCGAATCAGATCTGCCAGGTCGGTGACGCCGTCTGGGCCCTCTCCACGATAAGCATTTACGTTTTGCCCCAGAAGGTTGATTTCCCGTACTCCTTGGTTTGCCAAATGGGCCACTTCCTGCAGCACATCGGCTACTGGGCGGCTGACTTCCTCGCCGCGGGTGTAGGGCACCACGCAAAAGGTACAGTATTTGGAGCAGCCTTCCATAATGGAAACAAAAGCGGCGGCACCATCGGCTTCTGGCTGGGGTAAATTATCGAACTTCTCAATTTCCGGGAAGCTGATATCCACCACCACCGCGCCGTTATCGCGTGGGGTCTCCATCATTTCCGGCAAGCGGTGCAGGGTTTGCGGCCCAAAAATCAAATCTACAAAGGGCGCACGCTTGGCAATGGCTTCGCCTTCCTGACTGGCAACACAGCCACCCACGCCAATCACCAGCTCCGGCTTTTTCTCTTTCAGTTGCTTCCAGCGGCCCAGTTGGTGGAACAGCTTGTCCTGGGCTTTCTCCCTGATTGAGCAGGTGTTTACCAGCAGTACGTCGGCTTCTTCCGGGTCGTCTGTGGCAACCATCTGGTGGGAGACGCCGAGTAAATCCTGCATGCGTGCAGAGTCGTACTCATTCATCTGGCAGCCATGGGTTTGGATAAAGAGCTTCTTGCTGGACGGGTTATCGCTGGACATCTTAAAAAGGTGCTTAAAAAACGAGCGCGCATTATAGCGGTAGCATAAGGCATGAGCCAGCTTGAATTTCGTGGGCCAATGCCCATATTGTGCTATTCTGCCAACGCGATGACCTACCGAGGTAACACCCGCTACATGTCCACCAAACAAGTGTTCAAAGTTGTTTTCTACAACCGTAATCAAATCTACGAGGTGTACGCTCGTGCCATTTATCAAAGTGAAATGTACGGTTTTATTGAAGTTGAAGAGTTTGTGTTTGGTGAGCACACCCAGCTATTGGTGGACCCTGCAGAAGAGAAGCTCAAGAACGAGTTCGCGGGTGTGAAGCGCTCTTATATCCCAATGCATAGCGTTATTCGCATTGATGAAGTGGAAAAAGAGGGGAGCGGCAAGGTGAGTGAAGTAAAAGCAGGCGACAAGGTTACCCCGCTTCCATTTCCCACTCCGGCACCCAGCCCCAGAAAAGACTAATGCCCCTCAATGCTCGCCAGGTCGGCACAGGCAAGCCTGTAGTGCTGATCCATGGCCTGTTCGGTTCGCTGGAGAACCTCGGCGGTATTGCACGTGCCTTGGCTGAGCGTCACTGCGTTTATTCTATTGATTTGCCCAATCACGGTCGTTCTCCTCATAGTGAGCAAACCAGTCTGGCGCATATGGCAGAGCAGGTTTATCAGTGGCTGCAAAAGCAATCATTCCGTCATGCCAGCTTTGTCGGTCACTCTTTGGGTGGCAAGGTGGCGATGGAAGTAGCCCTTAGCCACCCTGCCTGTGTCGACCGTCTGGCAGTGATGGATATATCCCCTATTCACTATGAACCCCACCATCACCAGGTGTTTAAAGGCCTGTTATCCATACGGCCTGAAGATATTAAGAGTCGTGCCCAGGCGGAGCAAGTGCTGGCAAAGCATGTGGAGGAGCCTGCAGTACGTAGTTTTCTCCTTAAGAATCTAGCGCGCCACGGGCAGGGATGGGGCTGGCGAATGAACCTTAATACCCTGCACAGGGATTATCCGCAGTTGGTAAAGGGAAATCGCAGCGGTGCCCGATTTCGTGGCAAAACGCTCTTTCTTAAGGGGGGGCGGTCAAATTATATCCAGCGAGCGCATCACAGCGAGATTGTCAGCCGCTTCCCCTGCGCGCAATTCAAAATTGTTGCGGAAACCGGGCACTGGCTTCACGCGGAGAAGCCAGACCTGGTGGCGCGGCTGTTACTGCGCTTTCTTGACTGAGCACAGGCACCTGTTACTTCTCTTCTCCGGTATCGCTGCTACACTTATTCAGTGGCAGAAACTTTGCTGGATTGCCAGCAAGGGGCAAATCAACCAAGAATGTCTATCATTGTTCCTTTGTATTACCTGGCAGCGGGTATCAGCTTGTTTTTTGGTATTCAGGCTGGGTTGCTGGCGTATTATGGGTACTCAAGGAAGTTACTGCTCTGGTTTGCATCGCTCTGCCTGGCTGCGGGCAGTTTTGAGTTTTTCTTTGGTATATATTACTATTCGGCGAGCTTTTCGTTCAGCGTTCAGGCCCTTCGCCTAAACACCTTCGCGGCCTGCATGTGCTTTCCAGCGTTTGTGGGCTTTATGGGTACCTATACCAAATACCGCTATACACATTACGCCGTCATTGTCGCCTTGTTGAATAGCCTGGTGCTGTTGATCAACGACTGGAGTTCCGAGGTATCCATCCGATTTACCGCAAACGCCCACCTGGAACTGATTGAGCTTCCATGGGGTGAAATCGTGTCCAGCATTCGCGGCGAACCCAGTTTGGGCCGTATTCACCTTCACAGTAGCACGCTTGTGATGATGTTGTGGAGCTTCTGGCGGGCATGGTATATCCGCAACAGCGACCCGCACAGGTCTTACTTTCTGTTCGCCTATCTGCTTATTCTGCTGGGCAGTGTGCTCTATAGCATCGCGGTGGAGCACGGTGTTTTTCAGTCGGTGGGGCTTACCGGCCTGGCCTTTCTTCCATTGGTGATACTGATGGTGACAAGTATGGCGCGAGACCTGCGTAACCTGCTTATTCAGTATGGCGTGCAGCGGGATCAACTGCAGCTTGAGCGCTCTATCAGTGAAATGCTTAAAGCTGATCAGGAGCGCTTGTCCCAGGTTGTTGCCCAGTCTCCCAACAGTACCCACCTGGTGGATAGTTCCGGAAAGCTCATTCAGAAAAACCATGCCAGCCGTCGCTTATGGCAGGATCAGGCTGAACATGGCGATAGCTTTTTCACCAAGTCGCCATGGAAGCAATTGCGGCTGGAGGATATTTGCCGCCAGGTGATGGCCTCGGGGAAAAGTCAGAGCCAGTTATTGTCCGTTCCTTCTTCCATGCTTCACGGTGCTGAAGGCAAGTGGCTTAACCTCAGCATTTTTCCCATTACCGGCGCGGAAGGGTTTAACGACAGTTTTGCCATTGTCAGTGAAGACGTTACCAGGCAGCAAAGTATGGAAAGCGCCTTAAAAATGGTGGCCGCTGGAACCGCCTATGGCGCAGACTTTTTTGTAGAAATCGCGCAGCAATTGGGTATTTTGATTGAGGCAAAAGCGGTATACATCGCCTTGTTTTCGGAAGAGGATGAAGAGCGTCACTATTACACCAAGGCGTTTTTAATTAACGGCATTGCGCGCGAAAATTTTTCGAGCCAAATAAAAGGTAGCCACGCGCAACTTGCTCTGGAGGCCGCGCAATCCATTGTGCCCTATGGATTAAAAGAACGTTTTCCCAAAGACCAGTTTCTTAAAGCGAATGACCTCGATTCCCTGGTTATGCTGCATTTGGAAAACGAAATTGGAGAGCGGCAAGGCTTTGTCGCCATTCTGGATAGCGGTAGCTTGCAAAGCGCAGATGAGTTTCTGCCTATTCTGGAAATTATTACTGACCGTGTGGGCAGGGAAATGCAGCGCCTGGATGCCGAAGAGCGCATACGGCGCATGGCCTATGAAGACTATGTCACGCGCCTACCGAACCGCACAATGCTCAATGACTTTCTTATCGAAATGGTTAACCAGGCGGTGCGAGGGCAAAAGCAGGCCGTTGCCTATTTCCTCGACCTGGATCACTTTAAAACCATTAACGAAGCGCTTGGCCATGATGTTGGAGACGAGGTGCTTCGAAAAGCGGCTGAGCGATTAAAGCAATATATATCAGAGGATGTTTTTGTCGCGCGTCTGGGTGGCGATGAATTTGTACTGGTGGAGTCTCATCACTCGGCGGACGACATTGATCAGGAAATTAATGCCAGGGCCTCTCAAATCATAAAAACTTTGTCCCAACCCCTGGAGCTTGGTGAAAGAATCGTTTCCCTCGGAACCAGTATTGGCGTGTTGAAGATTCCTGAGCACGCCGCCAATGAGCTGGACATATTGAGGCGAGGTGACTCTGCTTTATTTAAAGCAAAAAGCGAAGGGCGAAACCGCTTTGAGGTGTACGATCCGAGCATGCAGGCGAATGTGGATGAGCGCCTGGAGATTGAGCGAGGTTTGCGCCTTGCGCTGGAAGCGGATCACCTGGAATTGTATTACCAGCCCAAAGTTGATGATCTTGGCAAGGTGATGGGTGCCGAGGCATTGCTGAGGTGGAAGCATCCCACGCGAGGCTTTATTTCACCAGCCGCCTTTATTCCCGTGGCAGAGGAAACAGGTTTAATCCATCTAATTGGCGACTGGATACTGGATAGGGCAATAAAGGATATCTCGAGCTGGGAGCAGCGGCAAGTTGATGATTTTGGCGATATCTCCCTGAATATATCCGCCTGGCAATTTGCGAGGCCTGGCTTCGTGAGGCAAATGCTAACCACTATTGATAAGAGTAAAGTGAAGCTGGAGCGTCTCTCAGTAGAGGTGACAGAAACAGCAATTCTACGGGATATCGCTTCCACCAAAACGAAACTGGGTTTACTGCGAGAGGCGGGAGTTGCTGTCTCCCTGGATGACTTTGGAACAGGGTACTCATCGTTGGCCTATTTGAAAGACCTGCCGCTGGATGCTTTCAAAATAGACCGCGCATTTGTGGATGGCCTGGATAGCAAGCAGACCGCTGCACTGGTCAACTCCATGATCGCCATTGGCAGACACATGGGAATGGATGTGATTGCCGAAGGCGTTGAAACACAGCAGCAATTCGAGCAACTGTCGCAAATGGGGTGTAAAATATTCCAGGGCTATTTATTTGCCAGGCCGATGCCGCCTTCCGAGTTTGTGGAATGGTTAAATAGCAATTGATCAAACTCTAAAGTAAGCGTTATAAGCAGATACGTATTTACCGGCTAAGCAATAGCAGACAAATGTCAGAGCCAGCAGCACTATAGCGCGCAGGTGAACGGAGGTGGCCATGAGCCAGGAACGAACAAACAGAGAATCAACAGATATCAGTGCCGAGGAAAAACAATTCTGGGATACCGTTGACGCTTTTCTCGATGCCGCCAACAGTACCGCGCAGGAGTGTGACCCGGGAGTGGTGGCTTCTGCAGTGATGTATGCGGCGGCGCGATACTGCGCGTTTAATATCGCCTGCTTTTCCGAGTCCAGAAAAGATTTTCTCGATGACAGCGCCAATTCCGTGAGCCATTTCACCGCTGAGTTTAAAAAGCTGTTGCAGGAAAATATGGAAGACTACGGGGAGAACTTCAAGGTATACCTGAAAGAAGAGTAAAACCTATAAACCTGGCGCAGGAGCTCGCCGGATTAATAAAAAGAGCGCTCAGTTGAGCGCTTTTTTTATTGGCGAAGCCAGTGGTGGCATTTTCCAGCGGTAAAAGCAGTATAAGCTTTAACTGCCAAGGGCCTGTTTAACGGAGGCCAGCTTCACGCAGCACACCAAGACCTTCATCGCTTCGTCTACTTCCTCAACAGTGGGTACCGTCGGCGCAATACGGATATTGCTGTCATTCGGGTCTTTACCGTACGGGAAGGTGGCGCCGGCGGGGGTGAGCTTCACACCGGCATCACCCGCCAGTTTGACTATTTCTTTGGCCAAGCCGGGCTTGGAATCAAAGGAGATAAAGTAGCCCCCCTCAGCGGATTCCCAGTTACCAAGGTCATTGCTGCCAAAAGCCTCCTGTAAATGGCTCAGCACGCAAGCAAAGCGAGGTTTAATAATCGCTGCGTGTTTTTTCATATGGCTGCGCAAGGCGCCCTCGGCGCCAAAGAACTTTGCATGGCGCAGCTGGTTGACCTTATCCGGGCCAATGGTCATAAAGCCCAGCGACTTTTTAAAACCTTCGAGGTTGGTCACGCTGGCGCCGAGAAAGGCAACGCCGGCACCGGCAAATGTGATTTTGGAGGTGGAGGCGAATTGCAATACGCTGTCTTCTGTTCCTGCTTCTGCACAGGCCTGATAGATACTGGCCAATTGTTGCGGTTGATCAGAGAGGTCGTGCACGCCATAGGCATTGTCCCAGAATACACGGAAGTTGGCTGAGGCGATTTTACCCAGAGCTGCAATGCGTTTAATGGTCTCATCACTGTAGACCACGCCAGTTGGGTTGGAATATTTGGGTACACACCACATGCCTTTGATACTGGCATCGGAGGTGATCAGCGTTTCCACGGCGTCCATATCCGGGCCGCTGGAAGTCATGGGAACCGTGAGCATTTCGATACCCAGGTGCTCGCACACAGAATAGTGTCTGTCGTAGCCGGGTACGGGGCAAATAAACTTCACTGTACCTTCTTTACTCCACGCAGTTTCCGGGCCGGTGAGTCCAAAAATATGGGCTACCGTCATTGCCTGGTGCATTAAAGTAAGGCTGCTGTTGCCGCCTGCGAGCACGTTTTCAAGTCGTGTTCTCAAAATATCCGCGCCGATGCTTCTTACTTCTGGCAACCCTTCCAGGCCGCCGTAGTTGCGACAGTCTGTGCTGCTGGCGGAGCTGTAGTTGCCATTGAGGATGCCATCGAGTTCGTCGGACAGGCTCAGTTGCTCAGCGGAAGGTTTTCCACGAGTGAGGTCCAGGTTCAACTTTTTGGCTTTGATTAAGTCATAGTCCGCAGAGAGTTGTTGCTCCAATTGCTGCAGTTGCTCTGGAGAGGCGTTATCAAGGTCCAAGGTTATGCCCTCTTGTTTTACGGGTGGGTAATAGCGCGCGATTATACCTTTGGTGGTCGGCGAAAACAGCTCGATCGATGGGTGATAGAATGGGCGCTTTTGATGTGCAACAAAGGACAAATCAACTATGCAGTTTTTCCCGTGGCTTCAATCAGGGGAGTGTCGCAAAGCGCTTTCTGAGGAGCAAAGCAGGTGACCCGGCTTTTTACATCAACCGGGTACCTCGAAGCCGATGATCAGTCCACCTCTCTGGACCTGCAGGCCTTACCGCCATTTCTCAGGGTGTTGCTCACCACGGACGGTACCGTTACCAAAAGCCTGGAGTCCTACTTCTGGGAGCCGGTAAATGTGCGTAACTGTGGTCAGAAGTATGTGGCACTGGAGGTTGACGCACCGGTGATAATGAGAAACAGCGGCGATACGGTGCTCAAGCGCACGGTGCAGCTGCTTGGCAGTAGCACCGGCAGTTGCTACGCAACCGCTGTGTCGTTGATATGCACTGAGTTGCTGCAGGCCGACTTGCGCCAACGACTGGAGTGCGGGCGAGTAGGTGTTGGCGAGTTATTGAGAGAGTGCGGCCTGGAAACCTATCGGGAAATCGTCGCCGTGGGAGAGGGCTCGGTCGACAAAGAGCTGATGCCAGCTGCCGCTATTTGGCGCTGTTACAGAATAATGATGAACCACAAACCTTTTATTCAGATTACTGAATCCTTTCCTTTGGAGGTTTATCAGCAATAGTTAACGGCAGGTTTTTGATGCAGGTATTCCATTATTATCCACCACGTGAAGCGACGAATAAATGGTGACTATTAAAAAAATTTCAGAACAAGATCTACCTATGAGTTTGCTGTTACATGCCGACCCTTCGCAAAGATGTATTGAAAAATATCTTCCCGAGTCAAAATGCTTCTCAGCAATTATTGAAAACGCATTAGTGGGTGCATGTGTAACAAATTTAAACGAAGCCGGTGCTCGGGAAATATACAATATAGTGGTGAGCCCGGAAAAACAGAAACGAGGAATAGGAACCCAACTACTGACATATGTTATCAAATACTTTTCCGATACGGGAGAAAAGAAACTGGAGCTTGGTACTGGCACTTTTGGCTATCAACTACTGTTTTATCAACGTTTTGGCTTTAGAGTAAAGAGTATTAGAGAAGATTTTTTTATCGAAAATTATTCTGCCCCAATATATGAAAATGGTGTGCAGCTCAAAGACATGCTCAGGTTGGCCCTGGAGTTGTAATGTTGAGCCAGGACTTGTTAACAAAATTTCAATTACCCCTGTTGCGGCTGAAAAAATTGTCAATTCAGGCGCAAAGAGAGTCTAGTGGTTTTTAGTGGATGATGTGTGGTTCATTTATGGTATATGGTAGATGATCTTAGAAAATGGATTATAACAGGCCTTAATTGTCTGTCAGGAGTATAGCTTTGTGTCAGTCTTAGACGATGGCTATGAAATAATCGGTGAATTTTTAACTCACGAGCAGCTTACCGCTATGAACACAGAGCTTGAAGCGCTAGGACTCCCTTCTAAAGTTGGAGGTATTAGAAATGCCGAAAATAAATTCGCTACCATACGCGATCTTGCGAATTCCAGAAAACTACACAAACAGGCTAAGAAGTACCTATCAGGAACGGTAAATTTAGTTCGAGCAATACTATTTAACAAAACAATAGATAATAATTGGCTGGTAACCTGGCACCAGGACCGAACTATTGCCGTTTCTGAAAAATTCGAGATGAATGGATGGGGCCCTTGGAGTGTTAAAGAGGGTGTTCAAAATGTGCAGCCTCCTGTAACGGTTCTCAATCAAATGATAACGTTTCGTATCCATCTCGATGATGCGAGCATAGACAATGGATGTCTAAAGGTCCTCCCGGAAAGTCATAAGTTAGGTATTCTAGATTCTGAAGCCATTCAAGAATATGTGCGAAATAATCGTCCAGTAGTTTGTCAAGTGCCGGCAGGATCAGTACTGCTTATGCGGCCCCATATACTTCATTCATCTTCTAAAGCCTCGCGCCCATCACAGCGGCGAGTTATACATCTAGAGTACAGTGATTTTAAATTGCCCTCTGGTATTTCATGGGTATAGAGCCCCCCAGCTTTCGCTGCATACCGTTTTTTTGAGCTTGCCCGCAGAATATGAAGTCCTCAAGTACCGAATTCATGCCCCCACCAAAACCAGTTGTCTCCAAGCCCTTATAAGGATTTCCCTACCTTCCGGCACTTTGCGACGGTTTTGAAGCTGGTTTGCTCTACGCGCAGGAAAAACCACAGCTTAAGCTCGAGACTATAGTGGCGGGCTGGTTCCGTTAACAATGCAGCTCTGGCCTGAAGGGGTTTCTCCTGGGAGCGCTGCCATGCCGGTGGCGGCCGTTCATCTGTTGCTAGCCAGTCAAAGCCGCTGATTGCAAGGCTCATGGTTTCACTACTTGCTCAACCCTTTTGCTCACAGCTTCTGCTCATGCTGCACTCTGCGAGAAAGCTGATTCACTCTTAAAATAATCCAAACTAGCAAAGGCTGCGTATCACGTCTGGGGGTTCACGCTTATGACTAACAACACCGTAAAAATAGATATCAAAAATCTTCGCCTGAGAACCTTTATAGGTTTTAATCCAGACGAGTTAACCAAGCAGCAGGATGTGGTGATCAATATCTCCTTGCATTACCCTGTGCCGGGACGCCAGATAAATGACAGTTCTCAAGCTGCGGTTGATTACAAGCAAATCACAAAAAAGATTATCGATCACGTCGAACAAGGTCGGTTCCTGTTGCTGGAGAAACTGACAGAGGATATTTTGCGTATAACGGCAGACCACCCTCTGATTTCATACGCACAAGTCACGGTAGATAAACCACATGCTTTGCGTTTTTCCGATTCCGTTGCGGTAACGCTTGAACATTTTGCGGCCATTTCTTGAGAGATAATCTGATGACGAATTCGACAAACACCCACTTGAGTCCGGAAGCGGCGAAAGTGTTGGATGCCTTGCTAACAGCTGGCCTTGAAACACCTACCGTAGCCACAGCGTTAGATGATGAGCAAAAATACCTGCGTATAAAAAATGCCATGACAGAAGTGCTCGATGTGCTTGGGCTGGACCTCAACGATGACAGCCTGGAGCAAACGCCACATCGTATTGCCAAGATGTATGTACAGGAAATCTTTTCCGGCCTTGACTACAAAAACTTTCCCAAGCTTTCTCTTATTGATAACAAGATGGGCGCTGATGAAATGGTGAAAGTGAGAGCAATTTCCTTAACCAGCACCTGTGAGCATCATTTCGTGGTGATCGATGGCCTTGCGAAAGTTGCTTATATCCCCAAGGACAAAATCATTGGGCTATCAAAAATTAATAGAATTGTGCAATTCTTTGCGCAGCGTCCGCAGGTGCAGGAGAGGCTAACACGCCAGATTCTGCTTGCCTTGCAGACCCTTCTGGCGACAGAAAATGTAGCTGTAAGTATTGAGGCGACGCACTATTGTGTTAAAGCCCGCGGTGTTCGTGATGCCAACTCTATTACCAGCACCACCGCCTTGGGTGGCTGCTTCAGAGAAAACACGCACACCCGCGCAGAATTCCTCAGCCCTTAGCTCGGAGACTTAATGACGCAAGCGATTTTAATCACAGGGGTAGGGCAGCGTCTGGGCCTGGCTCTGGCGCAGGAGTTGCGGGGCAAGGGATACCAGGTAATAGGAACCTACAGAACTGTTCGGAAATCCATAGCGGCTTTGAAGGAGCAGGGTGTAGAGCTCCACAGGGTAGACTTTAATGATGCGACGGCATTGCATCAGTTTACGCAAATTGTATTGGCGAAACACCAATCCCTGAGGGCGATTATTCACAATGCCTCCGAGTGGTTACCAGACCAGAAACAGGTCGATGGTGATCACTACTCTGTTATCGACCGCATGCTGAAGGTTCATGTTCATGCGCCCTATATTATTAATATCGAGCTTGCTGCTGCGCTGCAACGCCAGCATGGCATGAGCGATATCATTCATATAAGTGACTATGCTGCAAGTACCGGCAGCGCCAAACACGCAGCCTACACGGCTTCTAAAGCTGCGCTGGAAAACCTGACCCAGTCGTTCGCCTTAAAGTATGCACCCAAGGTAAAAGTCAATGCCATTGCACCTGCTTTAGTTTTGTTTAATCAAACCGATTCAGCCCAGTACCGCCAAAAGGCCTTACAAAAGGCCCTCATACCCAAGGAATGTGGTGTGCAAGAAATGCTTGCCTCTGTGCATTATTTACTACAAAGCGAGTATATTACCGGGCGAATATTGCCTCTTGATGGCGGGCGGCACCTTGCTAGCCGCCGATAGGTCTTTTACCTGCTTTTATAAAAATTCGTCCTGAATTTTTATAAAGTCGCTTCGCTCAGGCTGGCGCAAAGGCGCGGCTTTGCTGGCCCTCACTTGCTCGCATTGCCGTTGGCAATGACTCGGGCTCCTGCCCTCGCAATGTGCTGAAAGCTCTGCTCTTGTGTGAGTGTTTTAACTAGAGGGAGAGGGATGAAAGTGGTAGCTAGGGGGAGACTTGAACTCCCGACCTCAGCATTATGAGTGCTGCGCTCTAACCAGCTGAGCTACCTAGCCACTTTTTACCTGCTTTTATAAAAATTCGTCCTGAATTTTTATAAAGTCGCTTCGCTCAGGCTGGTGCAAACGCGTGGGTTTGCTGGCCTTTGCTTGCTCGCATTGCCTGGAGGCAATGGCTCGGGCTACTGCCCTCG
>CAJIBL010000953.1_pt1 | contig 30695 bp, 26 predicted proteins | sample 9199351 | NCBI WGS metagenome assembly CAJIBL01 (sample SAMEA7708304, study PRJEB35096) | sediment metagenome | biome: marine neritic benthic zone biome [ENVO:01000025]; feature: sediment [ENVO:00002007]; material: shallow marine sediment [ENVO:03000034] sea grass bed [ENVO_01000059] ...
AAGTCGCCGCTACAGGCTGAGGTTATTCATCGCATTAAAGCCTCAATTAACTCATTGTGCGATATCCTGCAAGAACAGGATAATATTTTTTTGCTAAAAGTTGACAATTAGCCTAATGGGTGACACCACGGTAGTACTCGATAGCGCGACCAATTCGATAAAAACCAGTAGCCACAGCTTGGAAAATGCCAGTTACAGTGTCAGCGATATTTTCCTCGATTACCCAGGTGATTTACATCTAAAAGCTGGTTCCGCCGCCATTGACTCTGCTAACGCGGCACTATTAACAGCGCTTTCAGATATTTTTGCGCAAAGCGGTTTTATCGCAGATCTAGATGGAAAGGCAATGCCGCAAAGCGACCTGGACTTTGGCGCCTATCAGTTTTCATCCCCTTAAAATCAACCCCGGTCGCAGCGGCGGTTCTGGCAAAGGCAAATAGATTTATCCGCTTGATCAATTTATTTGCCAAGCCTGCTTTATGAATCACTCAACAGAGCAGGCATCCCACCAGCAAGGCTGCTGCCGATTAAAATCAATAATCCCTTCCCATTTGGGGCTGGCTGGCTGATCCAGATACTCCAGAGCTCCCCAGCTTCCCCATTTGCTGGCAGCACCAAAATCAACAAAGCACATATGCAACTGGCCACCGCTGTCTTTCCAGGCATTGAAAATGTCTTTGTAAAGCTGTTGCATGCGCGTATCCCTATTGATGGCTATATGAAAATCAATGAAGTCCTGATCATCCTGCATGGCTAAACCATTGGCGGTAATATGCTGCCCGCCTTCGTAAGCCACCAGCCCCAATTGATATTGGCCGGCGTAATTGGACCAGTAGGCCATCTCCTGCCGCAATTCATCCACGACACCCGCGTAGTCCCTATGGTCCTCTAGGCCTTTTAGTTGTGAGCCATCATTGAGCTGGGCAAAGGCTTTATCAAGCCCGCCGTCGGCGTCGTCAAACCAGCTGCGAAGGACCGATTCATGATCACCCGAATTTTCTGCGCTCCAGGGCCCATTGAGACCGCCATTGAAGTAAGTAGTTACGCCAAGGTAATCAACACCGTGCTGGTAACAGGGCTCGTTGCCTTCCGCTACCCAGAGGGGGCACTCCACCGCCCCGTGCTGCAGCCCGTGCCAGGCGGTCTGCACCCCCAGAACACACTTAACACGCGCGGGCTGTGCTGAGAACGGCCCCTGTTTAAAGGCATCACAAATTTGCGCTGTGCGCATGCCATGCCACTGCATGAAGGCATCCCCCTCCTCACCCCAGCGGGCTCTGCCTGTGACATCGGCATATTGTGCCTGATCATAATTCCAGTTCCATACCTCGTTACTGTGTTCCACATAAACGGTGAGGTGTGCTGCCAGCTGCTGCTGCACCATCGAGGCAAAACTGTTGATGTAGGTTTCATCGGCCAGATGCGGCAGGGTAAACCAGGGGTCGGCATCGACAATATTCGCTAGTTGGATCATTACCTCCAAAGGAACACCGCCCTCATTCCAGCTGCGGCTCTCTGGCAAGTTACGCCTTGCCCAATTATGCTCGGGCTGGTCATTTGTTTTCATCCAGTCCATAAATCGCAGCGCGCGAAACTCGCCAATACGCTCAAGAAACAAGGGGTTAAATATTTCGCCTGCCTCATAGTTGCTCAGGTAGGGCTCCGGGATAATGCGAATATTGCGCAGCGGGTTGCTACTGTTAACACTCACAATTTTAAGCAGGTTGGCATTGGCACCCACTGTAACCACGTCCCGCCCCGGGCTTGATTCGTGGGGTATCTTGCGTGCGGCCCAGGCGTAACGAAGCTCGCCCTCACCTTCATATAAAACAACTACGCGGCTGAACAGCATGGCTTCGCCATTGGCTGGGGTGTAGAAAACTGTAGCTGCGGTCTGATTTTCTTTAAGCTCGGTAACCCAGCCCTGCTCATCCACGGTGAAGCCTTCAATACCGTTATCCCAATCCTGCCAGGGGCGGGACTGCTTCATTAAATCAATAAAAGGAAGTTGTGGTGACCAGTCGCTGACACCTGTCAGCCCCATTCCCAAAGACCCACCACGGGAACCGAGGCCCGAACCCGAGCTACTGGAACTGCTTGAGCTGGAACTGCTGGACGACGATGCGCCTGAGCTGCCCCCGCCATTGGAAGCGCCGTCGCAGGCAAATAAAAACACCGCGGAGCTGAGTAAAAAAATATTCAAAAGTGCCTTCATCAATCTGCACCATAAATCGTAAGAGGCACCATTTTCCTCTTCTAAGGATTGGCACGTCTGTGATCTTCACTACGTTTTACACACTTTTTATACAATTTCTGCCGTCGAATTTTTTGACATAAGCAACACTTTTCAGGGCGTATTATTCTACCCATCATTCCTTTTACGATCGCCTAAGCCCTTGAAAACCGTTACCCAATGATTCGCATTCTCCTGCTACTTACCGGCCTGATAGGCGCCTGCCAACACTTACACCGGGAAGGCCCGCAAAGTCTTGTAGTCTCGCCAGACGGCTCCAGACGTTACTTCGAGATGGAGGGCAACAGCTTCATTTTGTTCGATGTGGGTAGCTTCGACATGGAGGTGCGGCAACTTTTTCCGCAAGCAACAGAGAAGGAGCTTGCAGATGCAGGCATGAACAAGCCTGTTATCGCCTTCCATATGCAATCGCTGTACATGGATACCGGTGAGCAGCGCATCATCATCGAGCCCGCGGGCTTCAATGACAGTGCACAGAATTTACATCGCATGCTCAAAGACGAGGGTATACCTCTCGAGTCTATCGATGCTGTGATTATTACCCACGCCCATTTTGATCACATTGGTGCGAGTATTACTCCAGAAGGCAAAGCCGCCTTTGCCAACGCCACTTACTACATTCAGAAAACCGAGTGGCTGCACTGGCTAGAGGCGAAGGGCGAGCCGGCGTTTTTACGCGAGGGTTTTCGGAACTCTCTCTTGCCACTTCAGGAGCATGTGAACTTCGTCGACGGGGAACAAACAATTGTTGCCGGCATTAAAGCCGTTGCAAGCCCCGGCCACTCCCCGGGGCACATGAGCATACAGATAGGTGAGCGGCTTTTTTACTCTGGCGACAGTATTCTTCAAGCGATTCAGGTACAACATCCCGAATGGATTGCTTCCTGGAATTTGCGGGAGGAAAAGGTGCTGGCCAGCCGCAAGAATTTTTTAAACAGAATTGCAGAAAATCAGGGCTGGTTGATTGGAACACATTTCACCGCCCCTATTGGAGCAGTGACACGAAATGACCAAGGCTACCTATGGACGGCGCTGGAAGCGAAGAGCAACTAACATGAGCAACTAAAAAAAGCAAGCGCAGCTGTGCTTCCAGCAACGGTCAAATATCGCCGATGATATCTTCAACAGCGCAAGGCCGACCGCGCTCATTAAGTGCGGTACCAATAACCTTGGCCTCAATGGCAGGCTTATCCTGACCCTCGCGGAATATTGCCTGCTGAAACTCAAAACGCACTTTTGAAAGCTTGCTGAGCGTTACGCCAACTTTATACTTATCACCAGGCACAAGAGAAGAGCGGTAATCCACCTCCGTGCGAACCACCACCAGATTAATTCCCCTGGCCGCAAACGCAGCGAAATCCACACCTTTATCCAAAAGCATTTCATGACGAGCATGCTCCAAATAATTCTGGTAGACGCTGTTATTTACCACCCCCTGAATATCACACTCATAATCTCGCACTTTGTCGTGATGAAAAAATTCAAATTGTTGTTTATCCATATTACCTTTCTGAATACCCCATTCAGGCTTTGATGTAAAACCATTTAAAAATCTGGAAATACCGTGTATAGCCAGCAATCCAGCATTACTTTTAATTCATATTCGAAATCAAAATCCCTACATTCTAGTTTCTGCTCAAGCTTGTTAAAAGCCCTGGACAGGAGCGCTGTTATTACATTTATGACCATCGCTGTCCCACAAAGCATGAACACATGGAGCTGTGTTTGTTACTGCTACCTTCGCCAGGGATGCTGGCGTAGAGCTTGCAGGGACTTACCAGGACCGGTGTTTACCTAAAGCCCACGCTTCCGCTTAGCTACAAAAGAATGCATGGGACAACTATGATTTATGATAACAATAGAGATGTAATGTTTCGAAAGGGAAACCATCAATTGCGATGATAACATACACCGACGTATTTAAACGCAAAAAGCCCGGCATTACGCCCGGCTCGTCATCTATTTAATTGCGCGCCCTTGAAATACTGGCGTAAATGCGTGAATTTACTGGCATTTTAAGGGCTTACATTGCCCTGCGAGCAATGGCGGTACGTCCGTGCACCGCCTATTAACTTAACAATAACTATTGCCAAGTTAATAATAGCTTCATTTCATAGAATGCGTTGGTTTGGTGGAGCTAAAAATAAGCCGAGCTCGCGGTTCTTCTTTAGACTCAGGCGGTACGGGGCATTCCGTACCTGCCAGCATACCGGTTGTGATGCACACCCATATCAACTCAAAGGGCTCAGGCGGACAAATATTGGCTCCTTCAATAATACAAATCTCTGCGTCCTTGTTTTGAGCGGCAAATTCACGAAACGCCTTTGTCTTATCCCAGGTTGTGCTAAGGCGTATTTGCACATGACTGGGGTCACTTTTTCTTAAGGTATGCTGCTTTGCAATTTCTACATCCGCGGTGCTGATGCAATTATCCGTAGGTTTTCCTTTTTCGGCGATGCATATTTTCACTTTGTGTTGTTGATTATCCCGGGCTATTGCCACCGATCCCAGCGCGCCAATAACAATACTGATGAATACTGATAAAAATATTTTACTGTTCATACTCATGCTCCTTGAGTGGTTTTTTTGAGGTATAAGCACTACTCACCTCGGAGGACCATTATTCTGAATAATCACTCACAAAAACAGTGAACCTTTACGAACACCTTGAGAGAAAAATTGCCTTGACATGGCTGTTGTTATAGTGGACCAGATAAAGCCCACACATTACTATTAACTTGGCAATAGTTATTGTTAAGTTAATAGGCGGTGCTCGGACGCACCGCCATTGCCCGAAGGGCAATGTAAGCCCTTGAAATACCAGTAAATTCACGCATTTTCGCCAGTATTTCAAGGGCGCGCAATTAAATAGATAGGATCATCTATTTAATTGCCGGGTTAATAGTGGCGTTTTTACCCACGACAGCGCTATTAGGATGTTTATGCGAAAAATACCGGCTTTTACAACTCGATAACGATCGTTTCGGGATCTTGTAATACCTTTAACTTGTCACCCATAAACGTGTTTAACATGGCATCGTATCGACCATCTCCGACGTAGTTTTTCAGGCTGTAATCAAGGCGATGAGCAAGCTTTTTATTGTGCTTACCCACGATAAAATAAATATGCAGGGGATAATGAACCAGCACGCCAGGCACAACAGCGAAATCCACTTTGCCCTTTTTTCCGTTAAGCGAATTCAAGGTGCCATTTATTTCATTTACACCCAGTGGTACGCAATCAAAACGCCCTCTCTGCAACATGGTGAACAGGCTTTTAAAGGTTTGCGCCTCTACCACTTTAATGTTGTTTCTACGATAAAAATGGTTATCGCGCCAACTCTCCCCCTGGCCGACGGTCAATTTTTTGAGTGCTTGCAGCGAACGAAGGTTTTCAAAGTCCTCAATACGGTCCTTACGAACCACCAACTGACGATAACCGAGGTAACCGCTCCACACAGCAAAAGGAATGGTAATAAGTTTTTCTGAAAAGTCTGGCTCTTCATCCCAATGGGGTACCAGGCCAAGGTCGAAACGGCCATCAGCAACCCTATCCAAAGCGTCATAGCGCGAAAACTTGATTTTGCTAACTTCGAAGGTGTATGGGCCGTATTGCTTTACGCTTTCGTCCAGTAATAGACGAATCAGGCTAAACTCGAATTCACGCCGCGCCGGCGAGCTGCCAGTAGCCCACAGCCTGTATAAATCCCCTTTGGGTTCATTTCCCTGCGCTATAACTTCATTTGCAAACAATACCGCAAGCATTTGCAGTGCAAGCAACCTGAACGCCACAGAGAAACACACGATATAAACAATAGAATGCATCCAGAAAGTATAGATAACGAACTAGCCGGCGCCAGCGAATAGCAATAGGGCGTGCCATTAGCGCCTTTAAATATTTGAGGCTGTCTTTTATATTCCAGGCAGCGATAAGTCTTTATCAATATTAATGGCTGAGCTACTACTGGACCCGCATGTGCTGCAATGTTTCCGTGAGCCACCGCTTCATTTTCTGCCTGTTTTCAACCTCGCATGTGATGTAATACGGTTTGCCCGTCCAGGAGCTTTCACTGGCCAGTCTGGTGATAAAATCTTCCGTTGTTTTGGCGTATTTTTTCCCTTTACGCCACTTCAGACGCAGATGGTCTGCGGCGTCTTGCGAATCGTGACTTTTACCATTGCGCTCAAACACGCAATTACTGATTTGCACAGCGTTGATCAAGGCTTCGATTTCTTTCTCTACCACACCCTGCTCGGCATTTACCGCAGCAATAAGGGCGAAAAAAAGCAGCAAACCGAACACTATTTTTTTGTACATGTGTCATGTCTCTTGTTGCAAAGAAATGTCTGGTGGAACTATCTATGTACTACCTAAGCAGCTCAAGCCTGGCGCTGATGGGGTTATGGTCAGAAGACTTTACCTGCGCAACGCTGGACTCAGCAACAGTAAATCCTCTGACAAAAACATGGTCCAGGGCTTTACCAAATTTTTTGGTTCTGTAATCCTGCTCGAACTGCAGCGCTTGTAAATGGTGCTCAGCCGCTATGGCACTTAAAGTGGCCATACGCTTTTTACTCCATGTATTAAAATCACCAGCCATAATAATTGGCCCTTTGTGCACCGCCAGCTGACTGGATACAGATTGCAACTGCGTAGCAAAAGATTCAATGCCCAGGCTAAAATTAATTGCATGGAGATTAACCAGCAGCACAGGCTGCTGGCTTTGACCAAGGGGCATGCGGGAAATGGTGACCGTTTTTGGCGTTCTCAACCAGGGTTCATAACTGCGCAGCGAACAGACGATATCCGGGGCAAACTCACTTACGGTTAACAGGCCACTGCGATAACTGCGTGTTTTGTAACCGGGGGTGAAGGTCCAATAAACGGTTCGTTTTCCACCCTGCTTCATCAGCTCTTCAAACACGGCCTCCTGAAGAAAAAGGATATTGCTATGTTCAGCAAGTTTGCTTAAGTCTTCGCTCCATTTTTCCTGACTGCCCTTCTTTATGTTCCAGCTAAGAATATTGAGGCTTTCAATTGTCTGGGTATCACCTGGCTTAGAAGGTGTTTTCAGTGCGTCAACACAGTCTTTTTCGCTAAAGACTACTTTCGCATCATGGTTACTTTCACTGCCCAATGAGGGCAGGCTGTATAAGTAACACAGCATCAAGCAGCTGGCGATTACACGATTACTCACTTTCTATGGCGCCTTCTCATGGTTAAGCGAAATAAAACCGACTTATATTCTTCATAAATCATACTAACAGCTGTCAACTCCTTCTTCTAAGCTCTCCAGGCAGGTTTTTACACCGGTCATCCGAGGGGAAGTTTCCCTTCGGCTCTTTGTTCTTTTCCCTTCTGGAATTAATCAAATGAAAAAAAACACTTTCATCCGTTTATTCGGCGCGACTGTGCTGCTCTTTGCAAGCTCCGCGCTATTGGCCCAGGCTGATATTTACATCAGTGAGTTTCACTACGACAACCTGAGCACAGACTCCAATGAAAATATTGAAATTGGCGGCCCCCAGGGTAGCAATTTAAACAACTGGTCTGTTGTTCTGTATAACGGCACCAACAGTATACGCGCGCCCTATAACACGCTGCAGCTTGACGGCACGCTCGAGGCCTCTGACGAGTGTGATGAGGGCTATTATGTTGTTGAATTACCAAGCAACGGTATCCAAAATGGCTCGCCCGATGGCATCGCGCTGGTAGACCCAAGTGGCAATGTGGTGCAGTTTATCAGCTACGAAGGTAGCTTTGAGGCCCTCGACGGACCAGCAGCAGGCATGACCAGTATCGATATCGGCGTTGCTGAAAGCAACTCCACGCCCGTTGGCAGTTCACTCCAGTATGACCCTCTCAGCGATAGCTGGAGCGGCCCCTACGCCAGTCACTTCGGAACATGCTCCGGGGCAAGTGAACCCACGCCGGTTCCAACGGTGACTCCCACACCCCTGCCCAGCGCAGAACCCTCAGGCGAACCACAGCTGACCACAATCAGCCAGATTCAGGGCGCTGGCGGGCAGGTAAGCATCACTGATACCGTTATTGTAGAAGCCATTGTTACTGGCGATTTTCAGCCCGATGAACAGCTGCGTGGTTTTTTCGTTCAGGAAGAAGCCCAGGACAGTGACAACAACCCCCTTACATCGGAGGCTATCTTTGTCTACTGCGGCAGTTGCGCTAGCGCAGTTGATGTGGGTGATAAGGTGCGCATTACCGCCCGCCCGGGGGAGTACAATGGTATGAGCCAGCTAAACGCCACCGACGCTGCGGCAATTGCGCTTATCAGCTCATCAAACCCACTGCCTGCTGCAACCACACTTTCTCTTCCGGTGTTCACCACAGCTACCACGCTGGAAGGCGCCAATGAGGATATTGCAGCTTTTTATGAAGCCTACGAAGGCATGCTGGTGACCATTAGCAATACCATGTTTGCCACGGAATACTACCAACTTGGGCGCTACGGACAGGTGGTGCTGGCGGCAGACGGCCGTTTTCGGCAGTTCACTGATATCGCCAAGCCCAGCGAACAGGGCTTAATCGATCACCAGATCCAGATAGCCACGCGGCGCCTGATTCTCGATGACGGCAGTACCCGGCAAAACCCGGAAGCTGCTGTGCACCCCCAGCCCGGCCTGAGTGCTGACAACTATTTCCGTGGCGGCGACAGCATCGAAGCGCTCAGCGGTGCGCTGCACTTCGCTTTCGGTGAGTGGCGCATTCAGCCTGTAAGCGAAGCCTTCGACTACCAGTTCCAAAGCAACAACCCGCGCACAGAGGGGCCCACCGAGGTGACGGGCTCGCTGAAGGTGGCCAGCTTTAATGTGCTCAACTATTTCACCACCCTGGATCAAGGCGAAAACATCTGCGGGCCAGACCAGAATATGGGTTGCCGGGGTGCTGACAGTTCAGAAGAACTGGCACGCCAGCAAGCCAAAATCGTCGCCGCCCTATGTGCGATGGATGCAGATATCGTGGGTTTGATGGAGCTACAGAACGCCGGCCCCGGACAACCGCTAAGCCCTGTAGCAACGCTTGTTGACGCAATTAACAGACAATGCGGTGAGTATGCGGCCATCGACACCGGCACACTGGGAACGGACGCAATTAGCGTGGGCCTTATTTACAAACCTGCAAAAGTAAGCACTATCGGCACCAGCGCAAGCCTCGACAGCCTGGCCTTTACCGACCCCAATAATACCGGCACACCTAAAAATCGTGCTGCCCTGGCACAGAGCTTCAGCGAAAATAGCAGTAAGCAAGTACTCACTATTGCCGTTAATCACCTTAAATCGAAAGGTTCCGCCTGCGGTCCCGGTGACGATGATATCGGTAGCGGGCAGGGCAACTGTAACGGCACCCGCAGTGCCGCGGCTGAGCTGCAAGCTGCCTGGCTGGCAGAGCACCCCACCGGCGTTGTCACTGACAAAATACTGGTGATTGGCGACCTCAATGCCTACCGTTACGAAGAGCCCATTACAGCCTTTAAAACTGCCGGTTTTGTAGACCTGATTGATCACTTTTCCGGAAGTGAAGCCTATGGCTATGTATTCGACGGTCAGCTGGGTTATCTCGACCACGCTCTGGCAAATCAAGGCCTGCTGCCCTTCGTCAGCGCGGTTACAGAATGGCACATCAATGCCGATGAAATTAACCTGTTCGACTACAACAGCGAATACAAACCCGCCAACTACCTCAATGGGCTGTACCGTGCCGACCCATATCGCTCTTCGGACCACGACCCGCTGATAGTCAGCATCGACTTTCCACAACTGCCGCGCTGCAACGGCCGCCTGGCAAGCGTATATGTAGACGCTGAGGGCAACATTGTCGGCGGTCCATTGGCGGGCATGCCCTACCAGGGCGTGTTAGTTGGCAGCCATGAGGACGATGTGATTGTCGGTACAGATGAGCAGGATATGATCATCGCTAACAAGGGTAATGACATCATTTGTGCCGGAGCAGGGGACGACTATGTATTCGCCAAGCAAGGCGACGATAGCCTGTTCGGCGAGGCCGGAAACGACTTGCTGTTCGGCGGCAAAGGCAAGGACAGCCTCTATGGCGGTGCCGATTACGACATGGTGTTCGGCCAGCAAGGCGCAGACCGGTGTCGCGGCGAACTGCGATTTAGCTGCCGTTCCCTGTAGTACTTGTAGACTGTTGAGGGGTGTTCTGCACTCCTTAACAGCCTTCCTTCAAACCCCTTCAACCCCGCCTTCAAAGCTGTTCTATTTTTTCCTTAATCTGCTTCATTGCTGTCCCACTAACTATTTCGTCGCCAGGTCGAAACTCTCGATTTTAAAAGGCTTGGAGATTACGAGCTTTGGCGCAGACATGAATCCGGTATTTGCCACTGCTACACGCTGCAAGTACGTCCCTGTAAGCTCTACGCCAGCATCCATTGGCAACTGCTCCTGCCTTGCTCTAATAAGCGCCGTCCATGGCGCGATCGGCAACTGCTCCTGCGTTGCCCTAATAAGCGCCATCCAAGGCGCGATGCTGGCGAAGGTAGCAGTAACAAACACCGAATCCATGTTTTCAAGCTTTGTGGGACAGTAAGATATCTGCTTAATCATAAACAAGGGTATTTACCTCGCCGATAGAAGCTCGGGTTATAATTTTCAGCCCCGCAAAAAACGATAAAACAGACATGAATAAAATAGCGCCTCAAAAGCTCGCACTGCTCACTTTTTGTTTAAGCCTCGCCTTAAGTGCGCAGGCGCAATTCGATCACTATATCAGCCGCGAGGGTTCGCGCTTGATGGATGGCACTACCGAGTTCCGCTTTGCCGGCATACATGCACCCGAGCTGCATCGCATAGAAGACGATGTAAGGGGCGTATGCAAACACGACCCTCGTGGCTGGGGCCAGCATTTTAAATGGCCAGCGGCAGAAGAACAGGAAAACTGGATCAAGGCTTTGGTGCGCAGCGGGCACAAGGCGATGCGTGTTTATGTGTTATCCGTTGCCACACCTTACGACGCCGACTGCAACAGAGAAACACACATTCTACCCCCCGCAGAAACCGGGGGCATGCCACGACTCAATGAAACCGCAATGATTCACTACGACAGGATGATTGCCCTCGCAGAAAACCACCAGCTGCGGCTTATTCTGCCTTTTATCGATCACTGGAAGTGGTGGGGTGGCCGCGAACAACTGGCGGCTTTTTATCAGGAAACGGCTGACGACTTTTACCGTACCGACAGCAAAACCTACGCCGCCTACCAGCACATTATTCGCCAGGTGATCACCCGCACCAATACACTCACTGGGCGCCCCTATTTCGAGGAAAAGGCCATTATGGCCTGGGAAACAGGCAATGAATTACGGGATTCAAACCAAGCCTTTGTCAGCAAAACAGCAGCCTTGATAAAAAGCCTGGCACCAAAGCAACTGGTGATTGACGGCACTTACCTGAAAATACTGCCCTCTTCTCTGCTCGACGACAACATCGACATTATCACCAACCATTTTTATACCATTAACGAAAACAACAACCCTGAGCAAATCCGCAAAGACCTGCAGCGTATTGATGGCAAAAAAGTGTATTTTATTGGCGAGTTTGGCCTGAAAGATGCCGCAGGCCTGAATGACATCATGCAAGCGGCTGTACACACCGAACACAATGGCCACCGCGCCGCCGGTGCCTTTATCTGGGGCTTCAGGGGCCACCGCCACGACGGCGGTTTTTACTGGCACAAGGAATACACCGGCCACTACAGCTACCATTTACCTGGCTTTGCCGAGGGAGACAGTAATGAAGAGCTGGTAGTTGTTAATTTAGTGCGCCTGGCTCAGGCGCAGATGGAAGGTAAACAACAGGCACCACCCTTACCGGTTCCCGAGGCCCCCAAACTGCGCACCATCGAAACTAACAATGATATCCGCTGGATGGGCGCTCCAGTGGGCAGAAGCTACCGGATAGAGCGCGCGAAAAAAAATCCCGCCTGGATGTTCTGGAAACCCTGGAGCAACTGGCAGACCATAGGCTCGGACATCAGCGATGGCATGAACGAGTTCCACCCTGAAAAACACCGGCTATTTTCCGATAGCACCGCTGTCGCAGGCACCTACCGCTATCGTGTATTTGCCAGTAATGAAAGTGGTGAATCCGGGCCATCAAATATCGAAACCATTACCCTCGACGCGGAGTAAGTAGTATGAACTTCCGTACCAGCCTGCCATGCTTGTTTTTGCTTGCATCCAGCACAAGCCTTTACGCCAGTACAATTGAAGGCAGCGCAAGTTGTTTTGCAAAAAGCGTAAGCCAGGTAGACGAAAACACCACCGTAGAGAGCATCAGGGAACGCTGCAGGCAAGAGCTGGAGCACGACCAGGCCATGGAACAACAGTTACTGCAAGAGTGTTTGAAAGTACGAGCTGAAACAGCACCCGATACTGCAACAGCAAAAGATGTTTTGGCGCAGTGTCGCCTGTTGCTCAGCAAAGAAAAGCACCTCGCCTCACGTCTGGTGAATATGCGTTCAAACGAATTACCCTTGCGCCAAAACTACATTTTGCCTTTCAGCTATAACACATCCCCCAATCAAGCACCGTTTGAATTCGCCGGTGACGAGCTGATGCAAAAAGCAGAAGTAAAAATGCAGCTGAGCTTTAAAATACCTCTTACACAAAGGGATCTGTTAAAAACCGGCGATGCGCTCTATTTTGGTTTTACCATGAAAGCTTTCTGGCAACTTTACAACTCGGATATCTCCTCACCATTCAGGGAAACAAATTATCGGCCAGAAGTTTTTTACCAGTTTCCTATCAGCGTTAACACTAACCGGGGGGTGTGGCTGGGGCGACTGGGTGTTGAGCACGAATCCAATGGCCAGAACCAATACCTTAGCCGCAGCTGGAACCGCGTTTACGCCGCCCTCGCCTATATGGATGATAACTGGGGCGTGGTATTACAGCCCTGGTACCGCCTACCGGAAGATGCAAAAGAAGACGACGGAGACCCCGACACGCCACCCCCACCGGCAGGCGACGACAACCCCGATATACTGGACTACATGGGTCACTACCAATTAACAGGTGCTTATCGACAGGGAAAAATTGAATATACCAACGCCATTCGATACAACTTCAATACCGGCAAAGGCGCCGTAGAACTGGGCGTAAGTTTTCCCCTCTGGCACCAGTTACGGGGTTATGTGCAATATTTCGATGGCTATGGTGAGAGCATGATTGACTACGATCATCGCAATCAACGTTTAGGTATCGGCATTTTGCTTTCAGATTATTTGTAGCATTATTATTAACTTGGCAAGTGTTATTGTTAAATTAATAAGCGGTGCACGGAGGCACCGCTATTGCCCGCAGAGCAATATAAACCCTTGAAATATCAGAAAATTCAAACATTTATACCAGCATTTCAAGGGCGCGCAATCACATCCGTATTCAGAACCGACCACTTAGCTTTAAATAAATACCACGACCATTATGATGAGGAATCGAATTAACAGTCGTCGCATTTATGCTTGGGAAGTAGATCTCTTCGTCCAACAAATTATCCATGTAAAGGCTAGCATCGAAGTTGTTTAGCTTTTCTACGCCAAACGTAGCTCCTAAATTTATCATTACATTAGCTGTTAACAGTAAATAATCATCCGCTTCCGGATTAAATATTTCCGCATCATTTTGTAACGCAGAGGCTCCAAAATAGCTGGCAAACAAATCAATACTGTTGTTATTACCTATGGAATAACTTGCACCTATTTTAAACATTTCTTCTGGTGCATATGTAAAACTTTTCTCACCTTCGCCTGATTCACTATTTTGATAAGAAGCATTACCGTAAAGAGTGAAGTTTTCTGATAATAATGTTCTACCTTCTAACTCCAGGCCTTGATAGAGTATTTCACCACCGTTAATAATTCTGACAGGAAAGCCGGATTCTCTGGTGATAAAATCTTTTTGCTTACTATCATAGAATGCAATGGAAAAACTGTTTCGTTTATGCTGGTAGAAAAACTGTAAATCCAGCGTTTTGATTGATTCCGGCTTAAGGCTTGGATCTCCCACAATGGCGGGAAAATCAATATAACGCTCAGAAGGGGCTGCTTCGCGAAATGCAGAGCTGTAAAGCAACTTCATACCCCAGTTTTGCGTAAGTTTAGCTACCATGCCCACCCTTGGAGAGAATTCAGCATCCGCAACATCCGGCAGGTGATACTGGGCTCCCATAATTAATTTAAGCCAGGGCTTCGCCTGATAATCGAATTGGCTGAATATACTGCGTGAATATGATTCAAAATCAGTCTCGTTTTCGTTTCTTCCATAGGTATAACTTATCCCGGAAACGAGATACCCGTTTTCTCCCAAAGCACCCTTGAGTACCAACTCCGCTAAATTGTTTTCGTCCTCTGCAATCAAGGGCTCTGAAGGTGGAGGTGTCGTGAATGTATTAATTGCAACACTGTTGTAACTGTAATTTGCCGCTATACTCCAGCGACTAGCGATTTGGTGGACATAGCCACCATCAAAAAAAATTCTTTCCAGAGACAATTCGCTTGCTGGGTAGGAAAAGACCGATCTTACATTGTCGGTTTCTGTATTCGAATACAAGGCATTAAGGGTAAAACCAGCGTAATTAAAACGCAGCACTCCCTGAGTACCATCGAGCCCCATGGGATAAGTGTCCTGCTCACCGTAGGCGTCAGAAACACCTTCAAAGCTATCTCCATCACCATCCAAATGATAAATCGCGCCAAAAACACCTGCATCCTCACCCGAAACGTTAAAGGATGCCTCCAAAAGCTTGCTGTTAAAGCTGCCTTTACCGAGAGTAATCTCACTTTTTTGCTCATCAGCCCCTTCATAAGTAACAATATTTATTACTCCACTAAAAGCATTTGTCCCATAGAGTACAGAACCGGGGCCGCGCACAATCTCAATTTTTTTTATCGCTGCCACAGGAAAGTAGCTGTAGATATCAGTGCTTATACTCGACACGCTGGCATCTCGTATCGGCCTGCCGTTTAACTGCAGTAACACTGTATTATCAACGTGAGAACTGGCTGCTCCACGAATAACTGCCTTGTTGTGAGGGAATAAATTGGACCCTATTATCTGCAAGTTTGTCTGGCGGTTTAATATGTCTTTTAGAGATGTATAACCCCCACTGCGGATTTGCTCTGCGCTGATTACACTGACAATCGCTGGAGCCTGGTTCTGCGTTTCTTCGCGTTTGGAAGCTACCGTAATGGTAAGAAGGTCCTCCAGGGTGAGGTCGAATAACTTTTCCTGCGCAGCGGTCTCGTTTGCATTGACCTCGCAAATAATCGAGTACACAGCAACAAAGACAAGGCACCTGCCTGGCGCTAAATTCAATATAGTTTTGAGCTTGATGTTCAAACCAGCTCCGGCGCTGATCGCGTATTTTTAATTTAACATCAATAGATTATAGAGCATAGCGCGCTGTAACCCGCGCTTTTGTTGTGGTTTCTATTCTATTAACTTGGCAATAGTTATTATTAACCCGGGGATGTTTTATCTGCAGGGTTAATGAGGTACATGCAAGTACCTCCGCCGAACATAGTTCGGCGCGAGCCCTTGAAACACAAGCCACTTCGCACAGTTGCGCCAGTGTTTTAAGGGCGACAATCAAATAAGTAAGGATCACTTGTCTGATTGCCAGGTTAATAAGTTAACAGGCGCTGCAGGAAAGCGCCGCTATTGCCAAGGTAATATAAGCCCTTGAAATACCAGTAAATTCACACATTTTCGCCAGTATTTCAAGGGCGCGCAATTAACGCAATTAAATAGATACAAAATGGGGGCTTAACACTGAAGTAGGGCAGCCAAAGCCGCCAGGCCGGGCATAAAGAAATAAGCACCACCTTTGACGGTAACCCACTGGGGCAGATCCTTGATTTTTTCTCGACAGGGTAGTGCCGGCAGGGTGAAATTCCGCGCGCCCTCTCGACGCGTTCCTGTGAGGGGATCCGCCTCGCCATTAAGCCCCTGAAAGAAAGGATCGTTGCTCCAGGTGGACTGAACAAATTCAAACTGGCGATTAATCGAAGCGTTCAGACATACAAACACCAGGCCCGTTTCACCATCGTCATTTTTATACACGCGACCGCGACGAATCATACGGTGCCGGTTACTGACTTTTAGTGAGCCCTGCTGCGACGACTCATGCACCGTAGAGCGCGGGTTGCTGCGTCGAACATGGGCGCCAACGGGGCAGCCCCTGCCGTTAAGGTCATTCAAATAATCGAAATCGTTGGCGCTTATTGCTTCCGGATCATAGCTCAGGATTTTTCCCTCCCGCGTCCTGCCCACCATTTTCTCAGCCAGGTCCATTCCTTCGCGGCTGTGCTTTTCTGTGAACGCGGTGAAGGCTTCCACATCCTGCGACAACTGACGCAACACCATAAATGAGCCGTTACGACCAAAATCACGCATTTCCGGCCGCTCATGATGCGCCGGCAGTATTTCTGCTACATCCCTGGCCGGGCTGAATACCGGCGACCTGGGAAGCTCAGCTGTGCCATCCGGGTAGCCCAGAATAAACTCGCCGGCCGCCACAGCATTCAGCTGGTGATCCCTTGGTCTGCTCGTTCGCAGGTCTTTATCGCGGTCAGTACCAGTAATCACCGGTTGAGAAATGCCATCGGCAAAACCAAAAGGCTCTTTCCCATCCGCGGGAAGATGAGCATCTATTCTGCTCACCTGTTCAAGCCCATTTACTGCACGCAGGGCGCTATCCACAACAGCATTAAGCTCTTGCGAACTAGCAGCAAAACACATCAGCACACCATCAATTCCATCGCCGTTACCCCAGGCCCATTGTTCAGGTGCGTTTTTGCCGTAGTCCCCCAGCAGGCGGCTGCGATGTTGCTGCACCATGCCTTCAACAAACTCCGGTGGATAATCCCCGGCCGCATCCCCGGCAAGCTTATGCAAGCCTGCATGGGTAAACGCCACCGCCTGGCGTGTGCCGCCTGTTGTTTCGCGCACAGTCGCCGGGGTAATAAAACCTGCCTCCAGCGCTTTGCCAAGCCAGTGTTTAAAGCGCCCTGCATCGAGAATTTTGAAACAGACATAGACGCCACAACTGAGATCTTTGTAACTGCGAATTACCAGGCCTTGAATATCCTTGAAATCCAGCTTCGGTCTTTTATTTGTCATTACACTAACTCCAGCCAGTTGCCCGTATTGTTCTGTTGAGTGTCCCTGGCGATTGCCTGCCGCAGCGCACTGTTACGGTTAATGTTCCGAATGCTCAAATGAGGGTAAGCCTTGTACCACAGCAGTGTCGGCACCATCGAGCGCCGCGCCCAATCGATAAAAGCAGGCCCCTGTGCAGCGCCACCAAATACCATAAATAAGGACTTGGGCATGCCTTTGCCATGGGCCCATGCAAGCGTGAGCCCCGGTGCGGCCTTCTCGGTGAAATCATCAAGATAACTGTCCCAGCTGCCATCGTAATTACTGACGAACAGCAAACGCCGCTTGTTATTGATGGCCGACCAGTGAGCGAAATGTATGGTTGGAATGGAGCCCAGCACGCCGTGAGTGAAGCGGAAACGGGCGAGAAAATCCAGTAACGTAAAGGCAGACCACTTGGCCCAGCGGCGGGAGGCATCATCGTAGGTGTGCACAATACTGACCATATGATTGCTTGCGCCGAAGTCTTCAAATGCACGCTGGGCCTGAAGCTGTTTCAGGTCCGGGCGCCAGGTATCTGCAGGGGCGGCAATTTCCTTGCGCAGGTTCCATATACCCAGAAGAATAAATACAAATGCCGCGCCCAGTGCTTTTAACACCACTCCAGGGCCAGATTCCCGCCACGCGCTGGCTGCAGCCCTAAAAATATTTTTAAGCAAATCGCCCACGCCTTGAATGGCGCTGAGTTTAAACGGCCGACCCTCCAGAGATTGCGCTCGCAAGAGATCTTCCGCCTGCGGCGTTTCTGGCGGAATTTCCGCAAGCTTGTCAAAGCGACTATCTTCGGCCAAGGCCTGGTGAACCGCTTTTGCAGCGCGCTCAGCATCAAAACCGGGCTCCAGTTCATCCACAACATTACTGGCCAGCGAGTGAAGCTCTGCTTCAAACAGAATCTGATTCCGCGTTCGCCCCACACTGCCGGAATAAGCGGCGGAAGGTAATTGCAGATAGCGCAATAGATACGCTGCCAGCTCGCCAATGCTGCCCTGCTCAAAACCCTCGCAACAGCGGAAAATAGACAGTAGCTCGTCAGCATCTCTGGATTTAGCTGTATCAAGCAGTTGTTCGAAATAATCCGCGGGTGTGCCATCTATATTATTTTCGAAAACCAGGCACCAGCCATCTTGAGGGTCCTGATAGATAAACAGGCTCGCATAATGCAAGCACGGAATAGATGTAAAGCCCAGCGGGTCTTGCTCCGGCGCAGCGCCCTTATAGTCTAGCGATACCAGCTTCTCCCGCAAGGCCTGCTGCCTACCCGGCACCACCGGCAGGATACTTGTAAAAATGGTATGTGGCATAAGCCATCACTCCCTGATTAAGTGCAAAAAAATTCACTTGAGTTAACCCTATGGATGGGGTGTATTCCGCAAAATTTGCCAGGAGCAAATGCGGCAAATTCGCGTACCTACCCTTAAACCACAATAAGCTCGTGGCTATAAAGTATTGTTGAAGTGTAATTATATAGACAGGATAATCTATTTAGTTGCCGGGTTAATAGTTTAACGTGTTACTTTTATTCTAATGTAAGGACTTGTATCTGGCCCTGTTAATTTATTACTGGGACTTGTGAAGAGTATAAAGAAGGAACCGAGAGCAACTGCTATTTCGTCATTAAAATCAGCGCTGTTAACGCGGTATTTAATAAATCACCCTGCTCGATCGATATTCACTTGGCACAAAACCATGCCAAGTGAATAACAGCCGGTTGATTTACAACTCCCGCTAGGGATAATAAACAACACATTGCCCTGCGCTTTCCAGAACGGCAGGCAACTCACAGGCATCAACACAACTTTTGTGGATCTCACTTGTCAGCTCTCCCGTAACGGGGTCCTCGATGGCAACACCGCTGTAGCCGGTAAACTCAAGCTGTGGGAATTTGCATCCGTAAGGGCTTATACAGGCACCGCCCTTAAATGAATAACCTTCTTCGCAAAGCACTTTTTGCTGCACAGGAAGGTAAAATTGATGAATAACAAATTCGACACCTTTACCAGCCAAACCCTCATAGCGACGCTTTTTACCGGATGCATATAAGGTTTCGCCTTCTGCAAGCATTTCACGAGCGGCAGCTATTTTCTCTTTGGCTGCACCGCTACTGTCGAAATTGATGCTCGACACCGTAAGCTCGCGCTGCCGGTTGAGCACCTCTTGGTCATAACTAAAGCACGGATCAGAAATACAAACTATGCCGTTGTTCTCTGTAGCATAAAAAAGGCCCCCGGCAGTCTTTTCACTGGCAGCGATTTGTGCAAGCTTTGCTTTAAACACACCGAACTTGCCAAAACCCGCTATTTCTTGCGGCACGATTTTCCCCAGTAAAAACAGGGGTGTTTTCAGGCCGGGGCCACTTGGGCTATTGGGGGCCTCGATACTACTCACATAGCATTCACGCTGGCGCGTACCGTCGGCACATTGAGTTTTCCTTTTATTCACCGCCTTAACAAAATAGCCGCCACACATTGGCGACATACATTTACGCAAGTCCGGGCGGGCGGTGTAATATGCCAGACCATCACTACCCGGCACACCTGTTACAGAAGCAATAAACTCATATTCCACTAGCGGCCCATCAAAGGCTCGGGAATCTATCTCCCCTGCAACTTTTAAAACTTTACCATCAAAACTGAACTTTGCACTGCGCGAAACGCCGCCGCTGTCTTCATTGGGGTCACTGGGTAGCTCAAAAAACAGATGAGGGTCAGTATTGACACTAGAGGAAGTAAAAAACAACTGACGTGCACCCCCCGGTAGAAAGCCGACAAATGTACCGGACATGGCTGCACTTGTGGTGTTACATGAACCCGGCGCACAATAAGCCGGTGTAACAGATACCTCGCCGGATTCGATTTTAAAGTTATATGAGTCGCGGTGCTGAGAAAAGCACAGGGAAGAGACCAGTGTTAAACAGCACACTGTAAGGTAACGCAATAAAACAGGAATATTCATTATTATCTCCTTAAGAGAATTTAATGCGCAGAAAAGAGAAAATGAGCGACAACAGAGCCCTTCCTTTTTAAACAATAGCGTGATTCACGAAATTACGGGGCTCGAAGGCACAGCCCAGCTTAACCACTGATTGATCTGAACTCTAGCTGAACACAAGCTTAACTCACAAGGGTCTGAAGTGCTTCACAATTGACACCCAAAGTACTTCACGTTTTATTTTAAAACCCGTGTAAGCACCGAGGTTCTAGTCTCAACTCCCTGTTTTACATTTAATCCCGATTCAGTTTTCGTTAAGCCTTGCTGAACTATGATTCCCCACAACATAAACACTAACACAACGAGGCAAGCATGAATACTCCACTGCCACTACCACAGGTTCGTGAAATATCCATCAGGGAATTTATTGAAGCCGTACTCAAGATACAGTTAGAGGGAAAATCCCGGAGACAAGGGGAGAGCGTTCTGTATCCAGTGGTATACTTCCCTAAGGCCAAGCTCAAACCAGAAGCGTACCCGGGGGCTAGACCACGCGCCTGTTAAGCGCCTGCTCCCCAGAGCAGCTCTAAGTGCTCACGGAAGCACCCTTATTCCCCACAAGCTGCACGCAGGCTGCTGAACCGCAGGGATATGACGTGGCTTTTGTTGAGTAAAGCTATTAACGAAATACCTGAAGCTCAGCCTGCTTTAGCGCCTCACCTAAAATCAGGTAAGCGTAAAATACAGACTGAACCCGCTCATTTTTTACAATTTCAAACAGTAGCTGTATTTGCTCCCTTGATTTCGCCAGCAACTTAAAAGCAGCTAACTTTTCCAAAAAAATTAAAACTGGTTTTAAACAAAAGATTTGAACTACCCGCACAGTCCGCTCTAACCGAATGTACGTTGGTATATTTTTTAAAACGTTTAAATGCTCGGTCGCTTGAAAAAACTGGCTCAGCTTTGCCATTAAAGTAATCTATGCGAGCAACAACTTCTGGTGCGCTTAAGCCTGTATTGGATAGCCCTCGGGTGCGCTCTCGCTAGCAGCCATTGATCCTATTTCATAGGCCATCCGCAAGACACATAACGGACCTTTCCAGGCCTCTGTGGATGTTCGCAAATGCACCCGCGCACAAGGAAACTGCCATTTATGGGAGTATATGGCCATCACAATAGGCAAAACTTGCATTTACTGCATTAACTGCAAACAATAGGGCCATACAACAATTAAGGGGAGAGCACGCATGAGAGGCGCAGGTGGTACGAGTGGTGGAGTAGGCGAATTTCTGATTGGCCTGGTAATGATGTGTGGTGGCTTTTATATGCTGTTCAACAATATCGTTGTACGCAGTAACTTTGGCATGGGCATGCGCTTATACGGCTTTCACGCTTTTGGCGCCCAGTACGGCATCACTACAGGAATGGTACTCATTCCCTTTATCATCGGTATCGGCATGGTGTTTTACAACGCCAAGAACTGGATCGGCTGGGTTTTAGTACTTGGCTCCCTCACCGCACTGGTGTTTGGCGTAATCTCATCCATCCACTTCTCCATGCGTACCATGACCTCCTTTGAGCTGCTAACCATCCTGGTTTTAGCTATAGGCGGCCTGGGTTTGTTTTTGCGTTCATTTCGGGCACATGGCCTGGATTGAGTTCCCGCCTGAACAGTTTAACTTATTAACCTGACAATCAAATAAGTGATCCTTACTTATTTGATTGTCGCCCTTAAAACACTGGCGCAACTGTGCGAAGTGGGCTGTGTTTCAAGGGCTCGCGCCGAACTTTGTTCGGCGGAGGTACTTGCATGTACCTCATTAACCCTGCATATAAAGCATCCCCGGTTTAGCAAGCCCTGGCCATTGAAGGCAAATAGAGCACGGGTTTAGCATCTGCACACCATTCAGGCACAGGCCTAAAAGTTCTCGCCCACTGCGTATATACATTTTGTAACACTTCTTTACTTAAAGGCTGTTATTATTCGCCCCGTAAGCATGAAGCTAAGCACAGACCGAGGCCAATTATGGACAAGCCCTTGCCGCTTCCTGAAGTAGAAGAGATCTCTGTTACGGAATTTGTTGAAGAGCTCTTTAATGGAAGGGATAACAGTTACTCAACACTGTTGCATATACAAACACAAATCTTGAAGCCTGCCTGTTTAATGCACAGCCCCTGCGTAAATGTTGATAGCTGAACAAGCAAGTCGACTTTAGCCGCGGCCAAAGCCTGCCTTTTATTACGCCTAATCGGTAAGATTGTCGTATATAAAAAAGTGCTCGGGGGCTGTAGAGAGGTATCCCATATAGATACCGCTTAGGCCCGCAGCAAGGGGGCTATCAATGATAACGTTGCGACTTACGTCGCCTTTCAGGTATTCACCAAAGTAAAAACCGGCCCCGCCTTTACCATCGGCTCGTGGTTTTACACAGAAGTTGTCCGTTACCTGCACATCCATTCGGTACCGCTCCGGGTTTGCGCTATATTCCGTTGCGCTTACTTTCTCTGCTGTTTCCGGGTCTGTACGGTTCTCTATGGGTACGTAACGGTCTTCGTTTCGAATAATCAAACAAAATTTGCTGCCTTTATCACCCCTGTCCATATAGTTGTGATGAAAGTTGATATGGTGGGTACCTGAAAACTGCACGCTGTCGCCACCTGCAACACTTTCCGGCGTGGAGCTGTTTATCCAATTATTGTTGGCACTTATAAATGTTGAATACGCTACTTCCACCCCCTGACTGCCCTGTATAAACAAATTGTCCTCGTAGGAGGAGTCGATAATACTGTTCAGGAAGCGGATATTGTCACTGAACATTAAACGCATTCCCCATCCACCACCGGCAAAACGGGTGTTGTAAATCAAACCCGTATCCACTTCCCAGAATCTGAGCTGATAGCTGCTGCGGAAGCCTTCGGCATCTTCAAGGTTTAAATCTCTCAGGGTGATATCGCTGGAAGCTTTAAATAAAATCGCGGCTTTGGCCGAACCCTGTTCCAACTCCCCCTGATATATCGCCGATTTATCGCTGCGGATAATTGAAGCTCTCGGCAGATCTGCATCGCCATAAGAGGCAATCATTACCCTGGATTTTCCCGAAGCATCAATAGCGTAGGAGCCAATCTCCAGCACAGAACCGCGTTTTAACAGGTATGCGGTGTTAGAACTAACGGCATAATTTCCGCTACTGCCCAGGCCGAATGCCTCCCTCGGATTGGTAAAGGGGCAAGCCAAACTTCCCGGCTCATCACCCTCGGCACACGCTTAAATCGATATATTTAAGGCTGCTATAGCCACTGGTATCCAGTGCCAGCAGCGGATGGCCATCCGCTTCATAACCAAAGGTTCTGCTGTTGAATATGCGCGTGTAATCCGAGTCGCCCACATTGCCGGTTTCCGGCTCGATTTCAACAGCGCTTTCATCAGCGCCAAGGGTGATTTCCGTAAGGCTCACCCAGTTATTTTCTGTGTTGCCGCGGCCTACGACTTTTACATTAAGCGCCTGTACTTCATCAAAACTGAAAACCTCTTTTTCAAGACTACGGCCACTACTGCTGCCATTAAAAATGGTGCTATACACGCTGCCATCAACAGAAACCTGAATCTCAAAATGCGTGGCTCTTGTATCACCTTTATAAAAGGAAATATTCAGCTGACTCAGGGCTCGCTGCTGCGCTAACTCGAGGTTAATGTGTTGCCCATCCCCTTCTGCAGACCAGCGCGTGTTTAAATCAGCATCCAGCACATTGTCCGGCAAATTACCGTCGTGGGCACTGGCAGTAACGAGAATGCCCGAAGGCGCAGTTGGCTCCACCAGCAGGGTGCAGGTGCCCTCAAGTAGATCGTAGCCCTCATCACATGAAAGGGCTGTACACGCTGTGGGAGTTTGCAGCTTACCGTCCAGGCATTGAATAATAGGCGGTGCAGGAAAGCATTAAGCGTACAGGAAAATCGATCGTAAAACCGGACGGACTGTGATATCCGCGTGATTACTCATTCGGGCTGTTTACAGGTATCGAAACCTTAAAACAAGGATGATCCGGGCTTGTTCAACGACGAAAATTGGGAGCTCAAGCGGTTAACCAGGTCGGGAATTTCGGGTAAGAAAATCGGCTTAATGGGCGAAAGGCTGCTTTATACTTGCTATACCCGCACAATTAGTACTCCAGCCAAATTTAACTATGAAGGCGCGGTGGGCATTGATACTGCCAGAGTATCAATGCCCATTTTTAAGCCCTATTTGACCATCCAGTCTGCACGTTCTTTAAACTCTTGCTGATACCTATTTCGGTCCGATCGAATTTTCGCGCCACTGCCGTCCAGCCATTTATTATCACCGCCGTTAACGTATTGCCCTCCCCAGCCAGCTTCCGCCGGGTTCTCGGGGTTGTTAATTCCCCTCACTCCGCTTATCAGATGATAAAACGCCGGTGTATCACCTTCTTGCACGCCTTCTGTACAACAGCCCTTCGGTGGGTATAGCGCGCCTAGCGGGCCGTGATTTTGGATAACATTCTGCTCAACCCAGCTTCTATTGCAATTTGAGCCACCATCGCAGAAGAAGGCCTGGTAGGTTTTTCTAGACTCGATAACAAACAGCCCGGGAACATCCATTATGTAATCGTGAGTGGCATCTTGACAGAGAATCAGGAATACACGCAGCTTGGCAATAAACGCTGCGGCTTCAGCGGAGCTACGATCTTTTCTTACCCGCCAGATCGCCTGCGCCACTTCACGAGGCCCACCAGCAACGCCAACCCAGAGTGGCCTTGGATCGTCTTTGTCTGCCGCATCGATAATGGCATTGGAGCCTTCGCTGTCTTTACCTTCACCTATCAGCTCAGACCAGTTTTGCTTACCACAACCCCACTTGATAGGTATGCCGTGATTGTTACCCAAGCCCTCGTAGGAGATTGAACGAACATGGTCTGGGCTTGGGTAATTAGCATCGTGAGTTGTTAGATTGTCGTATACCTGCTCGTAGGCATTCCACACTTTGTTGTAGTTAGCTTTATTGGCCACCATGCTGTAGGTGCCGGCAGACGCTACAAAACCTTCAACATCAATTTCATTGGAGTAGAGCAGTAGGCGAACCATGGTCTGCACGTCGTCCGGGTCGCTATTGGTTACCGGAATGGGAGGGAAATCCGAGGTCCAGAAAATACGGTAGGGTTTGCCACCGGAAGAGGTAGAACTGCTACTGGAGGAGCTTGAGCTGCTGGAGGACGAGGAGCTTGAGGAAGAACTGCTCGAAGAGCCCGTGCCCCCGCAATCGCCTGCGGATAGTTCACTCCCCTGTACAGCGAGGGAGTCAATATTGGCGAGGCCTGCATCAATATTCGCGCTCAACACAATTTCGTTCATGCCGGCCTGTAGCTCGACGCTAACGCTAGCCACATTCCAAGTGCTCCAACCGCCGGTACCAGGGAAGTCCACATTGCCCGCAGAAGAACCGTTCACGGAAAGGTTGCCCTCTCGGTTTGCTTCCTCGCCGTTAGCATAGCGGAATTCAATTCCGTAGGTGCTGGCGAACTCGACATTAACACGCCAGGTAATCCCCGCACCAATGCGGTTGTCTGGATTGGCAAAACCGCTGCCGGTATAGCCGGTATTGTCGCTGTCGACGGAACCATCCACATTACAGAATCCTGGCTCATTTTCCTGTAAGACAAGCTCGCCACCACCAGAGCTTGAGCTACTGGAGCTGGAAGATGAACTACTGCTGCTCGAGCTACTGGACGTAGAGGAGCTTGAGCTCGATGAAGAAGAGGAACTGCTTGAACTTGAACCGTTGCAGTGACCTACCCGTGTCCATGAGGCATCGCTGCCGGGCACACTATTGGTGTACCAGTTTGCTTCATAGAGCACGTTCTGATGATGCATTCTGTCGCCGCCCTCGGCATGATTGGAATCCCCACCTTCCCAGTCTTTGGCGGTCCAGTTTGGATACTCATTAACACCATCACAAATGCTGCCACTCGAACTTGAGCTTGAGGAACTGCTAGAAGAACTTGAGCTTGAGGAACTAGAAGAGCTTGAGCTGGATGAACTGCTGCTTGAGCTCGAAGAGCTCGTAGTTGAACTGGATGAACTAGAGGTAGAGCTGGATGAACTCGTGCTTGAACTGGATGAGCTACTCGATGAACTGCCCGTTCCTCCAGAAATGCTTCCTAATGAAGGTGTGAGTGTGACGCTGTCCAACTGAGCGCCATCTTCGCGACGCAGGATAAACAAGCTATGGTCCCCCGCAGCCACATTGGAGAATGTGTTTGGCGACACAGTCCCCCAGCCGCTGGTAACCGAATTGTTCTGAGTATTCCAGGAACCGGAATCCAATTTGTAATAAAAACTGTCATCGCTTGCGTTAGCCAAATTAGCCAGGACCGTGAAGGCCACATTGGCAGGCTGTGAAAGGTTAAAATCAATCTGAACCTGGCCATCCGCGCTATCGGATGGCGAGCTAAGAAATTGGTTGCTGCCATTATTCGGCCATACAACGTAAGCGTTTCCACCGCCATTTTGTACCGCCAGTGGTGAGAATTTACTTTGGTTTGCAAGGCTTTCCAAGGCAACTGTAAGGCTGGCCCCACCGCCATTTGAGGAAGAACTTGAGGAGTTTGAGGAGCTAGATGAACTTGATGAACTTGATGAACTTGATGAACTTGATGAAGAACTAGAGCTCGATTGCGCAGCGGTGATTTCGAGGTAATCGATATTGCCCAGGCCCGAAGCATTCGTGGCTTCCAAGCGTATACTGTGGCTACCGGCACCGAGTGAAATACTTACCGGAAAAGAATCACTCCAGCTTGACCAGGAATTGGTGCTCGGAAAGTTAATCGTAGGCACAACAGTAAGGCCATCTACGATCAAGCGGGCAGTGCGATCGACACTGCTACCATTGGCGTACCGCCAGGAGAATTGGAAATCCCCGCTCATATCAACTGCCCAATCAACGCCATTGCCGCTGGCGTTATCCGTATTCGCGAAACCGCTGCCGGTAAAACCACTATTATTGACGTCTATTGAACCGTCTACGCCGACGAAAGCTGCTTCGCCTTCCTGAATTATTGCTATGGTGGATTGAGCGTAAGTGTAACTGGTAAATATTGAAAGCCCTGCCAGCAGGGCCCATTGTGTGAACTTAATCATGGAATATCCTCTTCTTCGAAAGAGTTGAGTAGATACATAGTTAAATTAGTTAACTTGTAATCTTGTTTGTTATTTCATCGAGGCTAAACAGGCATAACCAATTATTATTTGAAAACGCATACCAGAATGCCAGCAAGCGAGTCATGAGAATAAGCACCCGGATGATCAACTCGATCGAGGGAAATTATCACAGTATTTAGTGATTCGTTTTAAAATTTCTAACAGTATCTAGTAATATCCTAAAACTGTATATAGTAATATTCTAGAACTTTATAACAAAAAATCTCCTTACTACCAAATATAACCTAGAAAAATGCAAACCGGGCGAAGACATAAACTTTGTGAGCCATTCACTTGACGAAATACTCATTCGCGAGTATATCGCCTCGAACAAAATAAAAACTTAAAATATGTGGTAATGTTGGGCTCGCCAAGTCAAGGAAGCGAAGTTGCGGGTAGGCTAAAAAATGTGCCGGGTTTTCATTTTATAAATGGGCGAGCAGGCTGCTATTAACCTGACAATCAAATAAGTGATCCTTACTTATTTGATTGTCGCCCTTGAAACACTGGCGCAACTGTGCGAAGTGGCTTGTGTTTCAAGGGCTCGCGCCGAACTTTGTTCGGTTCTCGGCAATTGCTCCTGCATTGCCCTACCATCCACCTTCCATGGCGGAGCATGTACCTCAGTTAACCCTTCATATAAGCATCGCCGGGTTAATAGTACATTACTCGACAACCTTGCACTCGTTTTCCGATCAAGTGCTAATTTTCGACGTTGAACCAGCCCAAATCGCTCTTACTTGATTCGGCTTAGCGGTAATATCTCTGGCTGATGAAAGCGCATGACGCAGATATTGCCAATAACCATGTGCAGAAAACTATCGACAATGATTTACCCCAGCCAGACAGAAACCGACCTTTGGTTTCCATTCAGCGAAAGATGAGGGTGTAGGGTGTAGGTATGTAGGCAATACAATTTACGAAGCTGACAGAATAACAGGCAGCTGGTTTGTGCTTTCGGTAATGGGGCGCTCAGCGGGTCATTTGGCGTTTTGGTATTGGTGCCAATTACCATTTACCGATGATGATGATTCCTGAAATGTTTAATAAAACCAAACCCACCTTTCAGAAAATTCTCGATCTAATTATTTCCTCCATGATTAAGCGACGTATCCACGGCTTTGATTATGGCGTCGCAATTGTGAGCGAAGGTGTTTTTCATAAACTCAACGACGACGAAATTCAAAAATCGGGTGTACGCTTTACCTGTGATGCTCATAGTCACAAATACTTAAAAACCAACGCAAAACAGACAAAATATCCACAAGGCCCCAATCTGAAAAACCCAGGCCTTTAATTAGTCAGTCTGGGCCCTGGCAGCCAAACTGTGTATAACGTTATCGCGTGTGAGCAACTGTGGCCCTTTCGCAGTAAGCCTGAACACACCGCAACCATTGGTGTAAAGCACATCGTCGTTGTCGAGTATCTCGAAAGCGACAACATGCTGCGCCAATACGACATCCTGGCCATTTTTATCCCTGCGCACCAGCTGCCATGAAGCGGGCACCAGTGAAGGCACACCGTTCACGGGCTTCTCTGTATTTAAGGCTTTCTCGGCATCGATTCGTCGCCCCTGAAGAAACAGGGTTTTCGCGTCCTGTTGCAGTTTCGGCCCTCCTGCGCTGGTGAGGGGCTTGCGGGAATACATAAGCGAAAAAATGTTCAGGTAATGAAATACCGCCCGCGCCAGGCGAAATGGGAACAGCAGCAAATCCAGGAAAAAATTCCCCGCGGCGTATTTAACGGCTTCATAGGGCCGGTTAACAAAGTAAAGGTTGCCGCTGGAACAGACTCTGGGTGAGAGAAAGTCATACTGCTGACTTTCCAGCACAGTGCTCATTTCATTGCTATCCACATCCAGCAGCTGCAGGCTGGCCGGGCCGTAGGCCATTACATAACCTTCTTCGCTTCTGGCAATGCCCTGTGACTGAAAAACAATCTGGTTCTCCGCTCCCACCCATGCGGGCGCCGTGTCTCTGGAGTCCCCGCCGGTAAGCTCCCGCTGATTGTTGCCGTCGCCATCCATCAACACGATGTTGGAAACAGCATTTTCATAGGTGCTGGAGCAAAGCAGCCTGTCCTTTTCAGGATGATAGTGAAGGTCTTCAAAAATCAGGTTCTGCTGGTGCAGCAAGCGCAGTTCGGTAGCGTCGGAAAAGCGGTACTCGTAAAGACCGCCGAAATTGTCATCGCGCAGAAAATAGATCAGTGAATCGGCACTTTTGAATTGCACCCCCGCAAATCGGATATCGTGTTTATCTGAAACCTGCTCTTTTTTGCTACCCGCGATAAAATTTTGTGACCAGGCTGTGTCCTGTTTCCAGCCATGGCGGGATTTCTGACGCTCCGCCCGGTCCAACAGCTCCTGCACGTGCGCACTGTGAATCTGCACTGGCTTGGCATCCGGGGTGCTGGAATGAAAGAGCATTCCCCTGGAGAGGTAGACCAGTGATAAGGAATCATCGGAACTGGCGACATCTGCGCCTGTGGTAGCAAGGCCACTCTGGCCACCTGAGCTACGCTTGAGAATTTCCCTGATGAGAAGGGCGACAATGATGAAAAATACAGTAAATAGAAAAAGGTGCATTCCTGTGCTCTATGATTTGTTGCTTGAAACAGAAAGCATAACAGGCTCGCCCTGCGAATCAATGGCCCGCCCGCTTTGGCGCGTAATTCATCAAGCTGGCTCAGTGAGCGCTTGAACCCCTGTGCGTGCACCAGTAGATACTGAGTATTACTCTGCTATAAAGTATGAGCAACGTTTAAGGTTTGAATACCGTTTAGAGCTGGGGTGTGGCAACAGCTTAAAGGCATGAGGGTTCTGCAAGAAGAAAGCATATTTGTATTACTTAACAATAACTATTGCCAAGTTAATAGTAGTGGATCATTGCTGTCCCATTAACTATTTCGTCACCAGATCGAAACTCTCGATTTTATAAGGGCTGGAGATTGCTAGCTTTGGTGCAGACATGAATCCGGTATTTGCCACTGCGACACGCTGCAAGTACCTCCCTGTAAGCTCTACACCAAAGCTAGCAATCTCCAGCCCTTATAAAATCGAGAGTTTCGATCTGGTGACGAAATAGTTAATGGGACAGCAATGATC
>CAJIBL010000631.1_pt1 | contig 29771 bp, 23 predicted proteins | sample 9199351 | NCBI WGS metagenome assembly CAJIBL01 (sample SAMEA7708304, study PRJEB35096) | sediment metagenome | biome: marine neritic benthic zone biome [ENVO:01000025]; feature: sediment [ENVO:00002007]; material: shallow marine sediment [ENVO:03000034] sea grass bed [ENVO_01000059] ...
GTTAAGTTAATAGGCGGCGCACGGAAGCGCCGCCATTGCCCGCAGGGCAATGTAAGCCCTTGAAATACCAGCAAATTCACACATTTGCGCCAGTATTTCAAGGGCGTGCAATTAAATAGATAGGATCATCTATTTAATTGCCGGGTTAATAAAGCGCCATTTAACAGAGCCAAACTTATTATAGATCTGCCTCGTTGAAACTCGTGTGGAGAGGCGCCACTTTTATCATTTTGAGAAAGACATTGCGCCATTTGAGCGTGCAGGCGTTTCCTTGCGTGGCGCATGTAATAACAATCTACCTGACGCCTGTTTACTCATTGGGTGTGTCTTCTGTAAAACACGGTGAATCATTTATGCTCGCTCAGAAAGGTTTGGCATGTATTTCACAAACGGACTTGTGCGACATCACCGTCATTCGACATTATCGAGAGCACTGAAAAAAATTAGTAAAGAGATGGTGGGTAGGGCATGAAGAAGCACGAGCAGGCGCAGCGCTCGCTGTAATCAAGACGATGCATGTCGATCAACAAGCGCTGCAAAAGGAATTGCACAATGGACCCTTTACTGAGAGCAAGCTATAGATTTGAAGAATAGAAAGTGAACAGAGCGATTATGACGCTGAAAGGCTTATTTATTGATAACCGTTGATTAACACTGCGCGTGCTACCATCAGGGCAAGATAAATATTGAATCAAACTCAGACCCGCTGATGATAATCCGAAACTTTGAAGAGCCCGACCGCAACGCTGTTATTGCCTTGTGGCAGGCATGCGACCTCACCCGCCCGTGGAACGACCCACACCAGGACATCGACAGGAAAATGCAGTATCAGCCCGAACTGTTTTTTGTCGGCATCGAAAATAACGCCATTATTGCTTCGGCAATGGCAGGCTACGACGGTCACAGAGGTTCCGTTTTTTACCTTGCGATCAGCCCACAAAAGCAAGGGAACGGTTACGGCAAGAAAATGATGCACCACCTGGAGAATACCTTGCGTGCTATCGGCTGCCCGAAAATTAATATCGCTGTGCGCACGACAAATGTACCGGTATTGGCGTTCTACAACCGTCAAGGCTATTCGAAGGATGATGTTGTGATAATAGCCAAACGGCTGATTACGGATAAAAATGGCAAGCAGGAAAATACATAAGCGCTAGTAATACGTATAAAAGGGTTTGGCGGGCGCTAATCAGAGATACCCTGTTCATCTATCAAAAAGAATCGCCTGTATTTCTCATAACATAGGTCACAACATGGGACTACCTACTATGAAAGCCATTATCATTCTCTGCGTACTGCTGTTGGCTGCATGCTCCAGCCTTCCCGAGGGCGTCAAGCCAGTTAGCGGCTTCGACTTCGATAAATATCAGGGAACCTGGTATGAAATCGCCCGGCTCGATCACAGCTTTGAACGGGGGCTGGAGAAAGTCACCGCCAACTATTCACGCAACGAAGACGGCAGTGTGCGCGTAATCAACAAAGGATTTGCACTTGAAAAAGGCAAGTGGAAAGAGGCCGAGGGAAAGGCCAAATTTGCCGCCAGCCCCGATGTAGGTCACTTTAAAGTGTCTTTTTTCGGGCCCTTTTATGGGCCGTATGTGATTTTCAAACTTGATGAAAATTACCAATATGCATACGTATCCAGCAGTAAAAATACCCTGTGGTTACTTGCCCGGTCGCCAGACGTCAGTGAACAAGTAAAACAGGACTTCTTATCCAGCAGCAAGTCTCTGGGCTATGATACAGATGCCCTTATCTTTGTTAATCACGAGTAAATACCGGCTCACAAAATTACAAAAAAAAAGCCCGGCTATAAAAACCGGGCTTTTTCAATTTACCTAGCGCTAGACAATCAAATCAGCGCTGGAATACCCGGCAGCTGGCCAACAAGCGCCAATGCACCAACACAAATAATCACGGCGATTAAAGGAACAATCAACTTGTCCTTCAATGGCAAGGTGTCTGCACGCTCTTTGTCACCGATAAAGCCAAGGTTATCCAGCAACATGGTTACTGCCCAACCGAACACGGGGTTTACAAAAGCACAGGAGAAAATACATACACCCGCACTCTGGGCACCTTTGTTATCTTTTACCATCTGCATACCCGCTTCAAGCAGGGGAAGGAATACACCAACCATCAGCGCTACGCGAAGCACCGGCTCCCACATGGCAAGGTCCATTGGATAACCCAGAATTGCGGTAACAACACAAAGAACACCAGTAAGCAAGGCACCACCAGGGATGGGGCGCTTGGCGATGGCCGCTGGAATCATGTATGTTCCCCAGGAAGACGCGAGATTACCACCACCCAGGCCAGCGCCGACCATCTGGCGAACAGAGCAGATCGCCATGGTGTCGTCCACATTCATCAGCACGCCCTTGGCTTTTTTCGGGTAGTTCAACTCCTGGAATACGCGATGACCAAGGAAATCTGGTGACCACATGGCAACCGCCAGAATGGCATAAGGCGTAACCGCAATAAAGTGATTGAGGTTTGGCCAACCCATTTGCCAACCAGTGCTTTCACCCCACCAATAGAATGGGCTGAAGTGCGGCAGGCCCGGCTTGGTAACAAACTCGAAATCAACACCCATGGCGAAAGCAGCAACACCAGCAATGGCGGAACAGAGAGGAATGGCCAGCCAGCGCTTCTTAACCCGCGCCAGGTAAGCGTAAATCACAATAGTGATAAAGATCACCACAAAGGACACGCCGGTTATACCACTGGCTGAAGCAGAGGCCTTAAGCTTGGTTATCTGGCTGATTAATCCAACAGCGCCCAGATAAATAAGCAAACCGCCACGCACCCCCTCACCGGTAAGGTTTACCAGTTTGGAGCCCCCCTTGGAGACACTGAGCATTAGCCCAAAAACACCAACCATTATCCCCAACGCCAGAGGGTGCCCCCCGGCGGCAGCAATTAAGGGAATCACGGGAATCATCGGCCCGTGGGTACCAGCCAGGTTGGCAGTGGGGTTAAGCATTGCCGAGAACAACAAGACAAACAATACACCGGCAATTAGCATTTCATAACGAACGTTTTCTGCAATAAAGGCAGGGGATAAATCGAACTGAGCTGCGAAGGCAGCAACCATTGCGGTCACCATCACCACTTTACCAATAGTAGCCGCAACAGCAGGTACCCAGTCTTCAATTTCTACGCCATAGTCCCGAAATGGCAGATGTATCCGCCACGGACGGAAACTCTTAATGGTTAATTCGTGCTCCAGGTACTCAGTACGATTGGAAAATTCACTGGCAGGCTTCCGCTTTTGGCTATAGCTCTGCTCGTCTGGTTCATGCATAGTGATATGACCTCTTGTTGTTCCCCAAGGATGATGGAAAAGAGAGAGGATAAATAAAGCAGGCAGATTGGGTTTGCGCTAAGTAAAATTTGCGTGGGGTATGTAACCGGTGCTAGCCCTTAGCTTGCTTTATTTGATCTAGATCAGATTTGGCTCTACGCTAATAAAAAGCCATAAGGCTTAATACTTCAGCACAAATGGAACAAGCGTTTAATAAAGCAAGTATTAGCGTTATAGCCTATAAAAACCAATGCTGTTGTATACCAGTTTCATCAAAGCTGCTTATATTAACTTGGCAATAACAATTGTTACGTTAATAGGCGGTTTACGGCAGCGCCACCATTGCCCGCAGGGCAATAATGGCCCTTGAAATACCAGTACTTTCACGCATTTGCGCCAGTATTTCATGGGCGCGCAATTTAGTAGATAGGATCACCTCTTTAATTACCGGGTTAATAGTATCTCAGGTATATACCAAAAGAAGCTGCCAACAATAACAAAGGTACCTTTATGCGAAGCTCAGGATTTTTGATATTAGCTGTTTTAGTTGCACTGCTCAGCGGCCCTGAACTGGAAGCCAAGCCATTGCAGAATTACGCAAACAAAGCTCATCAAGACAGCTTCTGGAAAATTGCAAAAAGCGACAAAGTCGGCTTTAGCGAAAAGTCATTAACAGCTGCACTAGCATACATAAACCAAAGCCCGCACGAGATACACAGTTTTTCAATCATTAAAAACGGCAAACTGATTGCAGACTATTACGGGCAAGACTCGACTCAGGGAAATAAACAACGAACACCGGAAGACACCCACGAGCTACACTCCACGACCAAAACCATAACATCGCTATTAATAGGAATTGCCATTGAAGAGAAGCTGATCCCATCTGAGCACAGCGCAGTGCTCCCCTTCTTTAAAAAGCACACTACTGCCAATATAGATCACAACAAAACCGCCCTCAGTATTGCTCACCTGCTGAGCATGCAAAGTGGCTTGCAGTATAGCGAAGGTGCTGATGATCAGCTCTTTTCAACACCGGTTTCAGCTATGGCCTTTCTTGACCGCCCAATGGTAGAAAAGCCCGGCAGCACTTGGAACTACAGCTCCGGTAACTCTCAGATACTGGCTGAACTGCTAACAACGGTAAGCGGTCTTAGTCCGCGAGAATATGCCGAGAAAAAATTGTTTTCGCCACTGGGTATTAAACAGCTGAACTGGTACAGCGACCCCAGTGGCACAGAATATGGAGGCTGGGGTTTATTCCTTACCCCACGCGATCTAGCGCGTATAGGCTACATGATTATGAATAAGGGCCGCTGGCAGGGCAAACAAATAGTGCCACAAGCGTGGCTGGAAAAAATGCTGGCGCCACACGCACAAAGCCCATGGGCGCTGGACAAGTATGGCTATCATATTTGGCTACCAGCCATTGGAGGCTTCGCAAGCGCTGGCTACAAAGGCCAGGATATGTTTATGTTACCCAAGCACGATTTACTAATCGTATTCACTGCTGAACTACCCTACCAACAAGCGGATAGTATTCTGCTGGATATCATTAATCGCTTTATATTACCCGCAATAGAACCGGCGGATTAACTCAGACATTGATTTGTTTTTCAGCAAGGGCTTGCGCCTGTTTCGCTACCGCCCTGGTCATACCTTTAAAAATAAACAAATGTGCCAACTCCAGAGCATACCAGTACAAAAGGCCATAAACACCAGCCGGGTGCCAATAAGCCGTTGCCTGAATGTTACTGTGCCTGTGGTCGATTTTTTCGATTTCAAATTCAAGTACACCCGCACCGGGGGCTCGCATACCAAACTCTAGTGTGAGCCTTTTATCTTTTTCTATTCCAATAACTGTCCAGGAATCCACCCGGTCTCCCAGGCGCAACTCACTGGGGTGACGACGTTTCCGGCTTAGGCCGGGGCCGCCCACCAGCCAGTCCAGAAATTCGCGTGTGGTCCAAAGAAAATTCATATAAAAATAGCGTTGCTGGCCACCAATTCTACTCAACACCTGCCACAGCTGCTCGGGTGATACATTACAACTTGCCGAAGCACCCGCTTTCTTGGCATAAAAGGCGTAATCGACTCGCTGCTTACGAATGGGAAAGGCGCCTTCTACCCAGCGGTATTGAACTGTGTGTTTTTTTTCCAGCGTAAAAACACGCTCGATACTGCTGGAAAAATCCAACAGTTGCTGAGGAAGCAGCTCCTTCAAGGCGAGGTCGTCGGCATAAAAATCATTTTTCAAGCCGTCTATTAGTGCGCGAGCAATATTAGTCGGCACGGAAGTGACATACTTCAACCAATATGAAGATAAGCCCGGGGAGAGAAAAGGCACGGGTATAATTTTGGGTTTACGCCTGCCTGCAGCCTCCGCCAGCATGCACATCATCCGTTCGTAGCTTAGCGTTTCTGGCCCGGCAGCGTTAAATGTTTTGTGATAAGCCTCACTTTTTAGTGCCAGGTGCACCAGATAATACAATACATTTTGCAATGCAATCGGCGGAGAAACCGAGCGCACCCACTTGGGTGTAATCATAAGGGGCAAATGGAAAACGAGGTCTCTCATTACTTCAAAAGCGGCTGAGCCTGGGCCAACAATAATACCGGCCCGCAGCTCTGTCACAGGCACTTTGCCTGCCTTGCGCAAAACCTCTCCTGTTTCCCTACGAGATTTAATATGGTCGGAATCGGCTTTCTCCGGCACCAGCCCACCGAGATAAATAATCTGCTTTACCTTGTTTTTTTCTGCCACCCTGGCAAAGTTTTCAGCAGCGTTCAGGTCAACTTGTGCAAAATCTTTCCCTGCCATCATGGAATGAACCAGATAATAGGCCACATCAACGCCATCGAGCGCTTTTTCCAAAGATGCAGGCTTAAGCGCATCGGCTTCAACAATTTCCACATTGGACCACTCGCGAGCACGTAAAACCTGTGCATTACGCGAACTTGCTCGCACTCTGCAGGGCTGTTTAAGCAGTTCTGAAACGAGGTAGCTGCCGATATAGCCTGATGCACCAAATACCAGCAGCTTCGGAAAAGCTGAATTATTCATTGTGCTCCCTTACTCCGGTAATCCTGCATGGCCATACACATTAACACCAGTTATTCCAGCTGCAAATAAGCAGAGCATTCGTCACCGTTGTAAACTCAACAGGGCCAGCTACGCGTTTACCTTTGCTTTGTTTGGCCGCTTACATTTTTTCTGCGGGAAATGGCTGCGCTTCCGTGCTATGTGAAGAATATCCACCTAGCCCATAATAAAATTCGCCAAGCTTTAGCTGATTTCGCCAAACCAGCGCCGAGCAAGGAAATATTTCTCTATTAGTTTCAATCACTTACAACTTGGCACAATTCCTGTAATACCGTTTTCATGTTGATAAATAACTGAGGAAAAATATGGAAAAGAACGATTCTCACTCACTGACTATTGGCTATATCGCGTGGATATTCGGGTTTATGGGTGCGCACCGTTTCTACTTTGGCAAACCGATAACAGGCACTATCTGGTTTTTTACACTGGGGTTGTTTTTTATCGGCTGGATAATAGACCTGTTTCTTATCCCCGTTATGGAGCGCGAAGCCGACAACACATACATTATGGGGGATACCGACTACGGCGCAGCCTGGTTACTGCTGTTTTTTACCGGTTTTCTGGGGCTACATCGCATGTACATGGGTAAATGGATCACCGGTGTTATTTACCTCTTCACCTTCGGCCTGTTCGGCCTGGGGCTACTATACGACTTCTGCACACTAAACGGCCAGGTGCACCAGAAGAACAGCCAGACGAGAGCCTGGTCGACCTAAAAACACTATATATATCAAAGCTTTGGCAGCTTTTTAGCGCGGCTTCGTCTAACTCTGTACATCCACCAAAAACCGGAGTTAGACGATGATACAGCTAAACCTTTACGGCCTTGCCGGCAGCACCTACCTGCGCACTGTTCAAATGGTGTGCCTGCACAAAAATATCGAATACACCCTTAAAGCCCTTGAATTTGGCAAACCGAGCCATCGCGCTTTGCACCCATTTCTGCGCATGCCTGTGATGGAGCACAAGGGTTTTGTACTGTATGAGTCTCTGGCCATTTGCAACTACCTGGAGGATTTGGCGCCAGAGCTTAAAATGCTGCCACAAGACCCCAAAGCTAAAGCCCTGAACCTGCAATGGATAAGTGCCTTTATTGATTACATGGCCCCGGTGTTAATCAAAGGCAAACCAGAACACGAAAATCAGCAATGGCCGAAAAAAACCGCAGAATACCTGCAAATTCTGGACGATAATCTGGCTAAGCAGCCCTTTATGGCAGGTGAACAGCCCGGCCTGGCAGATTTATACCTATCACCGGCCATCGACTATGCACTCGGCGGCAAAGGTTTTGATCAATTACTTGCCAGTCACCGGCACTTGCTGGCATGGTGGGAAAAGGCTTCCGCATGTAATCGCTTTGAACAAACACAGGCTGCTTGATATGAGCATCAGTGAAATTGAAAACGCCTCAATTACTCAGGCACACCAAGAACCTGCTTTAGTCGCAAAGGCTAAAGCAGGGGATGAGAAAGCCTTTGCTGTACTGGTAAAAATTTACCAATCCCGCTTACGCAATATTATTCGCAAAATGCTGGGCCACCCGGACGATACTGATGACATTTACCAGGAAACCTTAATTAAAGCTTTCAAAGCCTTAAACACCTATAAAGGTAATTCTAACTTCGGCACATGGCTGTGCGCCATTGGTGTTAACCTGGGCCTCGATTTTTTACGCAAGCAAAAAAGCTGGCGTTCGCGGGCGCAGGTTATTTACGGCAACGCCTGCTACGAAAACGATGCCTTGGGTGCGGAGGTTTATCAGGCGATAAACGCTGTGGAATTTGAGTACGATGTGTACGAACACATCGCCTATTGCTGGAGCTGTGTTGCCCGTTCTTTGCCGCCCGAACAAAACGCTACCCTGGTTTACCGCGAATTTATGGGCCTGAACAACCGCGAAAGTGCTAACAAAATGGGGCTTAGCGAATCGGTATTCAGACACACCCTGGCACAAGCCCGGCAAAACATGAAAGACGCCTTCGACGACCTCTGCGCACTGGTGAGCAAAAAAGGAGTCTGTTACCAGTGCTCCGGCCTGCGTGAAGGCTGCCCCCAGGAAAAACAAGGCAAAGCACTACCCGAAAACCTGGAAATGGAACAACGCATCCGCTTTATTTCACAGGCGGAACTGGATTGCGGAAAATCCCAGGGCATGCACGACACTTTCTACCGCAGAACGCAACAACTGGAGCAGCAAGGCCACGGCAGCAACAACGAAAGCTCAAAGTGCTACACAGCGCCGGGCTAAACATAAAGCCATCCGCCGTTGGCCTGGCTTTTACTTATCGCCCAATGCCGCTCCAGAGTGAGCGCGCCAGGGATAATCTGGGACTGAGTTTTACCCGCATATTCCACTAGCCCGGGGATAAATAACTGGTGCAAACGGCGAGCGGCAATATCATTATGAGCCTGCATACGCACTCTGCCGCCATCCTGATGTTCGATGGAAACATTGTTGCCAAGCCCGCGGTAGGCCAGTAGCGGGCTGTTTACGCGCGCCCTCACCATCAGCCCCATATCACTCCACTCTGGAGGAACGCAGCACAATAACCTTGAAGCCATAGCAACGTGAACATTGTGTTGCTGCGCAAAGTTACACATTTTTCGAAACTCATCGGCCGCAACCCACCAACCACCGGTTACGGCCCGGTCGAGGGGCACGCCACTTGATGCGAAACGGTACAACATAGCCCCTTCATGCAGCTCGTGACGGGAGGGCGAAATCATTCCGCCGGTTTGCGGATGGGCTACAACGCGGCCGTAAGCATCAACCAGTGCCGCTACCCGTGTATCCACACCCATTGCCTGTTTTCTCGACCTTGGATCGTTAAACGCGCTTTGATTCACAAACATAGTTCCCTCCCAGGAAAATAGAACTTTTGTAACACTAAGGCCAGCTCACAGCCAAAGAAGGCCGGCTCACAGCCAAAGCTGCATTATAAATAGCCTTAAGAAATTCAAGGTAAAAAATTGTTTCCGGGCGATCAAGCCTTGATACACAAACTGTTTTTATATACAGTATCACCCACTTTCAGGAGGCAGAAATGGCACTTATATCATCCACCCCTGTCGCAAATATCTTGCCTGCTCAGAACAAGCCTGAACCGGCACCATTCTATTACCTGGATAATTTCCGCTCACTCGTTAGCAGTGTTTACGCGCTTTACGACGACCTGCTCACACCAGCTGAAAACCGTTTTTATCAGCATTTTATGGCGATGGAAAGCAATGCTCAGGCGCTGCTGGTCCGCCTGCTGGGACGCAATGGCGAATTGTTTCGGGTGAATAAACTGAAGTACCCGGAAATTGGCGATATCCCCCTTGCTATTGCCATGTTAGTAAGTGATGACTTTGCTTGCGAACCGCTTTCTGCCAGTGTGGATGAACTGTTCCCCCTATTTACCAAAGCCGAGTGGCTGCAACTGTTAAACAAGCAAACGCTTAAGCAGGCAAATAAAGACTCCCTTAAAATACATTTAAGCGAAAATGACTACCTGCTGCCAAATATTTTATCTGCAAGCGGGGACAAGCTTATAAAACTTAACTGCAAGCCAATATTTAGCACCTACACACTGCTGTTTTTTGGCAATGGGCGGCAAGACCTCACGGATTTTATTACCGAAGACCTGGGTATATTCCGCTTCGAGAAATACCGTATTCACAAGCAGTCGCGCTTTTTCGAAACGCGGGCACAAGTAGACAGCATGCTGCAATACTACGCATTGCAGGAAGCGCTGCTGGATTTAAAACCCTACCACAGCGACCAACTTATTTCCCTGCTGGATAGCCTGCCGCCCTTGCAAGCAGCTGCCGGCACCAATTACGCAGAGACCGTATTGCAACGCAGGCTTCAACGTGCCTATCTCGCCGTTGCTCGCCAATTGGAACGGCTGGGCTCATTGGACTCCGCACTGTCCATTTACCAGCACTGTGACCAGCCCCCCAGCAAAGAACGACAGGCGCGCATACTGCACAAGCAGAAAAAAACATCCCAAGCCCGGGAGATATGTGAAGGGCTGCTAAATGCAGGCAGTGAAGCAGAAATGCTGTTTGCCAAACGCTTTCTCACCAAACTGAATACAACAGCAAAACCGCCACTGGAACATACGCCCTACAGCCCACCAACGGAAGTAATTGAATTAGCGCAAAGCGAGCAATGCGTAGAACTGGCCTTAGCTGAATATTATGCTCAACAGGGCAAATGCTTTTATCTGGAAAATCAGCTTTTTCTCAAGGTATTTGGCATGGTCTTCTGGCCGGCCATATTTGCAGATGTACAGGGTGCATTTACCCATCAGTTTCAGTCTCACCCCCACGATTTATCTGACCAGCATTTTGCTACTCGCCGCCAACAACAAATAGCTCAGGGCTGGGCACGCCTGGAACAGTGGCTTAGCAAACCCGAACAGGCGGTGGAATTTTTTCATCAAAAAAATGGCATATCCAACCCCTTCGTTACCTGGCAGCGAGCCTCAGAGGAAGCACTGCTGCTGGCACTGCAACGCATACCTCTGAGCCACTTCAAGGCCGTTTTCCAGCGCCTGTGGTGTAATCTGAAAGAAAACCGCAGCGGCTTTCCCGACCTGGTTTTATTCCCCAGCCAGGGCAGCTACGAGTTAATAGAAGTTAAAGCACCCGGCGATCGGGTGCAAAATAATCAGGCACGCTGGTTTGCCTATTTTGCCGAGCACAATATTCCCCACCGAGTCAGCCATGTCACATGGCGCTGAAAAATCCGAAATCAAACTTAGCGTAACTGACCTGGTTCAGTTTGCTGCAAGAACAGGTGACCTGTTTCACGAAGATATGCTCGGGCCGGATGCACAGGAAGGCCAGCGAGGCCACAAGCACATACAACAATCACGCGACCCTGAGTGGCTGGCAGAATACTCCGTTCGCCACAGTTTCGACATAGGCAATACCGCAATCACTCTGGGCGGAAGAATCGATCTTGCACACCCCGGCAATGACACAAAACCACCCATTATAGAAGAGATTAAAACCTGCTACGGCCCCGGCCACCTGCTACCACCCGAGCGCAAAGCACTGCACTGGGCACAATTAAAAGTTTATGCAGCCCTGTTTTCACTCACGCAAATATATGCGGGCAATAAAACACTTAACTTGCGAATTAGCTACTACGATTTGTTGTCCCGCCAGATAAACAACGAGGATGAAAGCGTTACCAGCGCACAATGCATTGACTACTGTCAGCAACTGATGGAGATCTACCTGAAGTGGTGGCAAGCGCTAAACAACAAAAAACAGCAGGCACTGGCATTTTGCAATGAACTGGACTTTCCACACCCCCAGTACAGGCCGGGGCAACGGGAACTGGCAATCAAAGTATTCAGAAATCTGCGCGATGGCAACGCAATGCTGGTAGAAGCGCCCACAGGTACAGGCAAAACCCTGAGCATACTTTTCCCCGCCCTTAAAGCCTATGCAGAAGCTCACTGCAAACAAATCCTCTACCTCACGCCAAAAGGTTCAGCGCAACACAATGCACTGGACGCACTGGAACAGCTAAAAGTGGGCGATCAACTGGATACACTGGTACTGCAAGCAAAAGACAAAGCCTGCCCCTGCCTCTCTAGCAAGCCGGCAATCCGCAAGCAATGCCAAAGCCCGAGCGGCATGTGCAAACGCACCCTTGGATTTTATGACAGGCTGCCACAAGCCAGGGAAGAAGCACTAGCACTGAGCGCACTCACACCCCCTGCCCTGCAAAGCCTGGCCGAAAAATATCAATTGTGCCCTTTTGAACTATCTATTCAATTGGTGCCCTGGTTCTCCCTGATTATCGCCGACGTAAATTATGTGTACGACCCACTGGTAAGGCTCACCTTTCTGGAACAGCATCAGAAAACCCGGGTAATACTGGTGGATGAAATCCACAACCTCCCCTCCCGAGCCAGAGACATGTACTCCGGCGAACTGGATGCAGCGCTCTGCAAAGAAATCATTGCCTCTCTGGACAAACCCTATCGCACACTGAAGAAACCTCTGGAGCGCTTAACAACACAGCTAAACAGCATAGGCGAACACCAATTTGAAGTAGATAAAGACGGCACTCCGCAGTTACCACAACCCATCCACCACTGCATTTATGAGTTGTTAAATCAATTGCAGAAAACAGGTGATAACGGCTTTGCCGGAGGCCTGACGGGCGACACCAGCGCCACCTTTCGCCGGTGGGTAAAAATGCTGTATCGTTTTATCGCCATCGCCCAGTTAAAATCCAATGCTCATGGTTTTCTGTTAGAAAAGAACGTGGATGGCATTAATTTAAAATTACGCTGCGTAGACGGCTCCAGGTATTTAAAAGCACTGCATCCGCAAGTGAAATGTACCATAGGCTTCTCCGCCACCCTGCAACCCATAGCCTTCAGCAAACAACAAATTGGCCTGGAAGAAAACACGGCAACAGAAAGCCTGCCTCCCTGGTTTCCCCCGCAAAACCAACTCACACTCTGCACTCCTTACATCAACACCCAGTGGGACCAGCGGGAACAATCGCTAGCCGCCCTGGTGGAACTCATTCATTTATTTTCCAGCATCAGGCCCGGCAATTACATTATATTCTTCCCCTCTTTTGCCTATCAGAAAATGGCCTACGAGTGCTTTAAAGAAAGCTACCCACAACAAGCGGTAATGCTACAGGAAGAAAACCTGAATGATGAACAACGGCAGGCTTTTGTCAAAAAATTTAAATCCAAAGGTAACAAGCTAGCCTTTGCCATTGTTGGTGGCATATTTTCTGAAGGCGTAGACTACCCCGGTGATACCCTGCTGGGCTGCATGATAATAGGCACCGGCATGCCCCAGCCCAATGAAGAACAAAAACTGATGGCCGAGTACTTCGCCAAAAACAGTATGAATGCATATCAATATGCTTACCAGTTCCCGGGGTTCATTAAACTCATGCAAAGCGCAGGCAGGGTAATTCGCTCCGAAAATGATAGAGGGGTAGTATTGTTTGTGGAGCCCAGACTCGGGCGAGCAGACTATAAAAGCTTGTTACCGGGGCACTGGACAACGGAGTTTTGTAATACGCTGGAAATAGTAGAGGACACTTTGAGGAATTTTTGGAGGGGTGGATATTAGCGCGCTAGGCTAATGGCCCCGACTATGACCTGCCTGGTATTATACATAGCCCCGTATTAACCCGGCAAATAAACAGGCCCAGACGCGCCCCTAAAACTTGACTTTTACGTACCGGAGACCATATAAGAGAAAGAACACGAACCTGCGCACACAACAATGAATTTAACGCCATATTAAGGGGAAAGGCGTATGAAGAAGTTTCAACTGGAAGAGCCTTCAGAGGAAGATCTTTTTGAAGGTCGAGGGCACGAAAGTACAGCTATTGCCATTCAGAACGTCTTAGAAAACCATATTGATGTTTCTACTATTGGGCTACAGGGAGAGCTCGGAGCCGGGAAGAGCACCGTATAAAAATACTAGAAAAACGAATGAGATCGACAAATTTTAAATTTATATACTTTGATGTCGACAAATACCACCACTCATCAGTTAAAGCAGCGTTCATCAAAATTTTCTCCTTCGAGCTAACAAAGATTTTTAAAAAGCATAAAAGCACAATAGAGGATGCTAAAGACAAGGCTCTAGGAAATATTCTTACCTACAGAAAAAATACAGATAGCCACATTACTGTGTGGGTAGTGTTATTTGCTTACCTGATATTTCTCTCTGCGCGAAATATAAGGGAGTCCATATCCATAATCACTTCGACATACAGTTCAATTTCTAGCTCAAGCTACTCCTTTAGCGGAGAAGCCACAACGACAGTTTTATTTGCATTTTCACCAGTCATAATGTTGCTGTCAATGTGGGCAATCAAAGCGGCGACCTCAGTTCATCGAGAAAGCTTTGGGGTAATGCTAGGAAATTTATTACAGAAAAACAGTAAAGATAAGATAACTGAGAAAATACTAGTTAATAGGGAAGTTAGCAGCATAGAGCTTGAAGAGGCGTTCAAGACAATTTCAGGTTGCATACCAGATGACTTTAGAGTAGCCCTTGTTATTGACAATTTGGACAGAGTAAATAATGAGTATTTCAGAGAAGTATGGAGCGATCTTGAAATATTTACTGACTACTCAAATAGTAATCTTAAAATTATTGTACCATTCTCAGAAAACCAAGTACTAAAGGCTCTCGATGAAAAAGATTGTAATTTTGGGCGAGAATTTATATCGAAGCGGCTTCCAGTTGTATTTAGAGTACCGCCGATTGTGTCCGCTGGCTGGAGAAAACAGTTTGATACCTATTGGGATGAAACAATTGGCTCTTCACAAAGTGTTTATAGGTGCGCTGACATTATTGACATATGGGAGAGTGCAGATCGACCAGTTACACCTCGGTTTCTCAAGAAACATTTGAATGGCATCGTAGCTGTACTAATTAGCAATCCAAATGAAGATCTTAAGTACGAAGTGTGCTCCGCTTACATCCTCTCTGTTGTATTAAAGAGAATTCCAGCAATAGACTTGGTATCCAGCAAGCCTGACGCCCCCGGAGAAGGAGCTAAGACATTAACACAAAGAAAAATTCATCAAACACAAAAAACACTAAACAGCGTATGTGACATTGAAGAATGGTCCAATGAAATACTAAAAATACACTATCAAATTCCTCTAGATCATGCGAAAAGTGAGCTTCTAGATAGACCTATTGAAAAAGCAATTAATGAAATTGACTCAAAAAGCATCCTAGAAAGGTCAGATGTTTATGGATTTAATTTTGCTTTCGAGAAATGCATAACGGAGCAAACATGCTTTAATCTACTAAGAATAGCGGCGGATATATACAAGCATAAAAATAGCGGATCAGAGAGCTGGCTCAACCTATGGCTAAGCAAAATAATTTCAGCGTTTAATGAACATAATGCGTACAAAGAGGATGTAGATGGCGCCACACTATTAGCAATTAAGGATCTTCTGGGATTTAAAAGCGACCTAAATTTCGAAGCTTTGAACAGAGCTATAGAACTACTTTCAGATGACGTGGGACAATTTCAAAAAATTGATAAAGGAACTTACCAAGGCCAAAAAAGTCTCGTAAGCAAGCTCTATCACTATTGTGACCTATTCAAATTAACACCAGACAGTATTTCGTCTCCTTCGAGCTCTCTATTTGTCAACTTTTTGTGGCCGGCCCGCGAAGTATACCGAAACTGGCCTATCTCAGACGCTTCATTCAATGACTCCGAACGACATGACCTATTGATTGAATGCTCGGAAAGATCCTCAATCGAAAGCGATGAAAAAATCGAATTACTTTTTTGGATACTAGAACGATCTAAACTCGATGACAATGCATGGAAGAAAAAATGCCAGAGTATGGATCCATTAATAGAAGAGTCTGAACGAATAGAATTATGTGTTTTTCATTCAGACTGGGAAGAAGGGAGTAAATTTCTGGCTGATATCAGCTTCGAGCTTAATCAATCCAACGGTGACGATCCCGAGATCGATGCGGAATACACGGCGCTCTTGTTTTCCGGCATGCTTTCATCCGGTGTTATTAATGGAAACTATTCAAAGCATCACCCAAATAATAAGGGTCAACGAATTCAAGCATCCGCTTGGGGTGACTTAAATCAATATTTAGTCAAAAACACAGAATATAGCAAATATCTCTCAAAATACTTAGCTTTTGTTCCTTACTTTTCAAGTATTACTCGGGTACTCGCTGATACTTCGAAAAACAAATATTTGCATAAAGGCGTCAAAGACTTAATTACCACTAAGAAAGTACATCGACAAGATCTCGTTAAGTCGGTTTCAGAATACGACGCCCTGAGATCTATTTTCATTGAGGATCAAAATCAACTAATCAACTGGATGCAAGAATGGTTAAATGGAGAGTCTACGGCCTGCCTAGTTGAGGGCAACAATATCGACACTCTTTCAGTTCAGTTTGTAACGGATGTACTAAGCGATGGGTCCACCAATTTTAAGGGTGTGATAGATGAAATTATTTCGAATATACAAGAGGATGGTTGGCGAGGCTATCTTGCCAATGAAAGCACAAACATTCGCTTGTATATCGACGCTCTCGAACAATCAAATGAACACATTGACGATTCTGTTGGAAGTACTCTCTATAACGCAATAAGCGATTTTTTTGTTGAGGAGGATGAGTCTACCCTTGAGGAATTGAATAATCCTATTTGGATAACAAAGTTAGTAAGTTCGATCGCAGAGATGGATAGAGACCGGCTACTAAGTCGACTGACAGAGAGAATTTTAGAGCGTAGTTTTGATAAGTTTAGAAAGTACGCAATAATACGAAACCTTCCTAGCCTTATTAAAATTCAACCTCCAACGTCAGAAAGCAGCCAACAACTAATCATCGGCCTATTTGATGAAGCCAACTCTGAAGTTTTAACTTGGCTTATTAAGCAAAACTGGGAATTTCAAAATTGGGAAAAATCTCTTTTAGAAAAGCTTAAGCATTATTTGGAGTCAAGCGAGATTGTGCCACAAGACTCCCAAATATGGGATGACATTAACAGGGCACTACATAGTGAAGCTTAGTATCAAGCACCAAGTGCGACAAATGTTATTGCCCAGGCGAATTCAACTCGAAGTGCACCACTTGGTTAGCGAAAGAAGAGCTCCGCTGGAGTTTGGTAATTCAATATCTTTCTGGGGCGCTGGTTGATTGTATCGACAGCAGCTTGTAGCTGTCTATTGGAGATCGTCGAAAAGTCGGTTCCTTTTGGAAAAAAGCGGCGTAACAGGGCGTTTGTATTTTCATTGGTCCCTCTTTGCCATGAGCAGTAAGGGTCGGCGAAATATACGTCGATATCGAGCGACTCCTCGATCGTTTTGAAGCCAGAAAACTCCTTTCCGTTGTCCAGCGTTATCGTGATGGTTTTTTCTTTTGGTATGCCAGTAAAAGCCTTGATAGTGGCTTCGTTGAAAGCTGCCGCATGCTTGCTTTCAATCTGTTCAGCAATTAAAATGTCCGAGATGGGTGCGTCCGAGATGGGTGCGTCCGAGATGGGTGCGTCCGAGATGGGTGCGTCCGAGATGGGTGTTATCGGGTGTCATTATAATAGTTGGAAAAGATGAAAAATATAAAACTCCAGTTGACGGCATTGATCTTAAGTATGTTTAGTGCTTTTGCCTGCTCGTCAGATAATAAACACAGTATCGACAATGCTATTGAACAACCAAGTGAGAATACGAAGCCACGCGTAATTGTCACCTCTGACTTCCCACCGTTGGACGTGATCCCTGTAAGAGGGGTTAAACCTGGCGATCCCCCAGAAAAAAGCTCTGACCCAGATGATGTTCAATCTATGGTTCGTTTTCTACTCTATGCCAATGAGTTAGAGGTTGAAGCACTAGTCGCTTCTGCGGGTACTTTTGCCAACATATCACGCAAGCAAAATATTCTTGATTTATTAGATGAATATGAAAAAGTACAAGCAAATTTAATTAAACACGATAACAGGTACCCAACTGCGGATGAGTTACGCGCTAAAACCTGGCAAGGTAAAGACGGCACCATCGGCACGAGAGATTTCGCTGGTGGTTCATATAAGCCTATAGAAACACTTATTGGTCAATACCATAATACCGAAGCCTCAGATGCGATTATCCGTGCCATTGACAAACCAGATCCTAGACCAGTTTGGGTTTGTGTTTGGGGAGGGCCACGTGAAGTTGCTCAAGCAGTTTGGCAAGTGAAAAATACCCGCACTGCTGATGAGTTCAATAAGTTTATTGCTAAATTAAGAATTTATATGATTGTTAAGCAAGACTATACCGCTGACTGGTTGCTAAATAACTTCCCAGAACTCTTTATCATTCTTTCGGAAAAAAATTACCAAGGTATTTTCTGGAATGCCCCCGGTGCCGATACTACAATTGCTGACGAAAAATGGACTAACGAGAATATCCGTGAAGGTCATGGACCTTTAGGCGCTGCCTACCCTGCAAGTGGTTGGGATCCAGCAGTTCCAGGTATATGGGAAGGTGATTCACCGTCCTTCCTTTATCTAGTTGGTTCATTGCGCGGTGTTAATAATCCAGAAAAACCTAACCAAGACAGCTGGGGAGGTAAGTTTGTTCAGCCTGACCCTACTAGAAATCATTGGTTTGACGCACCTGAAGGAAAAAAGTCGGTTTATCGATATAGAGCTGATTATCAAGCGGAATTTAAACAGCGGGCTGATTGGATGTTACCCGAACTAACGAAATAACGAGCAACAACATGAATTAATTGAACGGCCATAATACTACATGGACACCCAAGCTTAAAAAACTTAGCATCAACTCAAGCCCTGAAAAGTCGAAAATTCGCAAAAGTATGCACTTGGTAGGAAATTGGCGCGCAGAATAAGAGTACTACGAACACTTCCTGCAGATGTTCTGGTAAACATCTGGCTCCAGTAGCTGGAATCACAGCTGTACTGAACAACATTACTGCCTGAAGCCCGTAAACATCTACTGGAATTTTTATTTTTAATCTAGAAATAACCATTACCAAGATCATTTATGGCAAATTGCTGGCTGGACCAGCCACAATTACAATTATCCTGAACAATATCGGCGTTATTCGAAGTGCTTGAGTCCTTTACGCACATACACTTACTGCTGGTGCGGCTCTTAAACAACTTATAACTTCCACTACTGCTGCCGCTAGAACTGGATGATGACGAGCTGCTATTTCCACCACTACTGCTGCGATAGTAGCAGCTAAAAAGTCGCAAAAGATCCACGCAGGACGAAATACCCAAAAATCTAAACAATTTTCCTTTTTTTCTAAATACGCTAAATCACCAAACACACTCAAAGTGCTTATGATTTTAGATTTACCCTCCAAGTATTTAATTAAATGTGGGGTTGAAACCATAAAACTGGCAGGGATTTTGACATGGCCACTGCAATTTTCAAAAATGTCGATACTGAATACCTGTTTGAGTCCTTACATCCAGGTTATTGTCATTGAGTGGCATTTAAGCCGGTTTTGATGGAGTAAAACCCGGTCATGACGCTAAGTTGCTCAGCTGGGCTCTTGTCGAGCCAGTCGGCATCGTCTGCTTCAGATGTGCCTGGTTTTTTTAGGTGCTTGCCCGGTGTCACTTGGACACGGTTTTGGCTGTTGGATGCGAATGCTCCGGAGAATCGCTTGAGATTGGTCGCGACTTGGGTAACATCGCCACTAATTTGGCGATTAATCTAACGGTTAGTAAACGTCCTGCTTTGTGCCGTTGCGGTGGGGTAGCGTACCTGACAGTCAATGCTAGACGTTTTTAACACCTATAACAGAGTGTAGCAGTTTCCTACAAGCCCAGAAATTGGACTTTAGAAAACCGCTCACCCTAACAAGCCCGCTCTATTGTATAGAAAACTGCTGACTAGAATAGCCCGTATTACAGCTGTGCAACACAATGCTTGCACCTGCAGACGCTGAACTATTTTTTACCCTCAAACATTTTTTTGCAGATCGGTTTTTATAAATATACCTACCACTTCCTGCAGATGTTCTGGTAAACATCTGGCTCCAGTAGCTGGAGTTACAGCTGTACTGAACAACATTACTGCCTGAAGCCCGTAGACATTTACTGGAATTTTTATTTTTAATCTGGAAATAACCATTACCAAGATCATTTATGGCAAATTGCTGGCTGGACCAGCCGCTATTACAATTATCCTGAACAATATCGGCGTTATTTGAAGAGCTGGAGCCCTTTACGCGAATACACTTATTACTGGAGCAGTTCTTAAACAACTTATAACCGCCGCCGCTGCTGCTTCCGCCAGAGCTGGATGAAGAGGAGCTGCTATTTCCACCACTACTGCTACTGCCACTACTGCTTCCGGCGTCCCAAACGGTAACACTTGAGTAGCCCGAGCTTTTATACCCTTCTGTCGCCATTACCTGGTAGTTATGGTTGCCAAGCTTCCAGCCTTTTTTAGCCCATGCATTCACATGATTTTTAAACGTGATTGTAGCGTTACCACCAGTGCTTCTCTTGCCACGCCTCACACTCCAATACTGATAAAATGTTTTTGTACCTTGTATAGAAGGCTTGTTAACCCTTTGTGTGCGATAAAGGTCGTAGGTACCGCCATCACTTTTTACCGTTCCCTGTGAAGAGCCTCCGGGTGGGCGCCAGCTACCCCAGCTATCCACAATGTAATACTCAATAAGCGGACCTGTTGTCCAGCCGTACAGGGTTAAGAACGAGTTACCAGAAGGCGAATAACTGCCTGCATTATAGCCAACCTTTCTGTTGGATGAGCCCTTACTCCAGCCCTTGCCGCCGACGAAGTTTCCCGTGTCGTACCAGTTATAACTATATTTTCCATTTGACCCCAGGGTAATACATGCACTGCCCCCGCCGTCACTCCAGTGTGTATAGTAGAAACCACCGTGGTTGCCGGTCTTGTTTGAACAGTACTGCTGAGCAGCGGCTGAGACGCTGAAACACGTAGCAATGCTGATAGCGAAAACGGTGGCTAGCACGCTGTATAGGCTGCCAGGTGATGTTCGAATTATATGTTTAGTCATATAGTCTCCAAGTATATTTCATTATTGTTGGGTGTTGGGTGTTGGGTGTTGGGTGTTGGGTGTTGGGTGTTGGGTGTTGGGTGTTGGGTGTTGGGTGTTGGGTGTTGGGTGTTTTTCTCCTCAGCCTAGAGTGCTAGACAAGCCCCTTTTCTAAAGATAATCTATAGAGGATAACACAAATAAACTGATGAATATCTTTAGTATTTTTTTAACTAATTAATTTGTTATGTTTTTATCATTTTTTAAAACACCAACATGTAAAATTGTGATGGGCATCATAAGTACCAAGCAGCCGGTTTATCATATTTTTTTTATTTTTTTATATAGGCTTCAAACTTAACATACCACTATACTTTGTACAGCCTTGGTACAGCCTTGCTAAACACCTTACTATTCGGGCAACAGGTGCTTAGCATGCAAGCAGTTCAACTCATTAACAATTCTCCTTCAGTTATCAAAGTGATATTACCGAAGGCGCCATTTGTACTGAAGGCGATTTTCTTGTCTATTAAAATAGCATCAAAGTGTAAACAGCGACTACCTGCCTGCCCCCTAGCGCTGAATCATTTTCGCACTTTAAAACCGGTACAATACACACCATGCTCCTTGACGACGAAATACTTACTGTTCAATATACACTGCCGCCGACAGTATTCATTCGATCTATTAGCCTGCCCTATAGAACTACACCAAATTAAGATCTAACACTCAGGAAACTGCCGTTTGCGGCCGCACATATTAACGACCCAGGATATATTGATGAAAATAATAAACATGTTGTTGTTCTTTATTGGTATTGTTCTCGTATTTAGCAACCCGGCTTCTGCAGACCTCCCGGAGCGAACGCCAGAAAATATCAGCAAATATAAAATGATTGTACGCAAGCACATTCACAAGGAGATGAAAGGAATGTACCGGGAAAAGGGTGGAGCTTTGAGCTACCCTTTTTTAGCGCCCGGTAGCAGCCAGTACCTCGATATGCTGTGGGATTGGGATTCATGGTTAAGCAATGTAGCATTGCGCCAGATCCTGTTAGAGAGGGGAAGCGCTAAAGACAAACAAGAGGCGCTGAAGTACGAGCAAGGCAGTGTACTCAATGCCTTGAGCTACGGCGGCATGGATGGCTGGATTCCTATCTGGATTACACGCAAAGCGCCAAGCAGAAAGGAGATGTTGAAGCAGATCAACCCCTGGAAAAGTAACATGCATAAGCCGACAATCGCACAGCATGCGGCTTTTATCGTAAGGAATATGAATGGCGATGCAGAATGGCTGCGGGAACGGTTCTATACCCTGCAGGCGTTTGTTAGCAAATACCTCAACCACCATAAGCACCGCCAAACCGGGCTGATGTATTGGCAGAATGACCATGCTATTGGCGTAGATACTGACCCCAGCACTTTCTACCGCCCCCATGGCAGTTCCGGCTCGATATTTCTTAATGCCCTCATGTATAAGGAGCTTCGGGCAATAGCGTATCTTGCCACCCGCTTAAACCAGACAGACATTGCCACAAAGTATGAACAGGAAGCGGATAAGCTTCTGGACAATATACGGGAACATAACTGGGACCCCAGAGATGGCTTTTACTATAGTGTTGATCTGAATTTGCTACCTGTTGAAAAACCGGATATTAAAACCTTACAGCCCGGCAAACTCTATTTTCATGTTGGCCAACCACGCAACTACGACTGTCTGATTCAAAGGATAAGCGTATGGAGCGGTTTTCTGGCTATGTGGGCCGAAATTGCCACTGAGGATCAGGCAAAATTAATGGTAGAAAAGCATTTCCATGATAAAAGCTCGTTCAACTCAGTTTCCGGTATTCGTTCATTATCCCCTTTGGAAAAAATGTACGATACTCGCGCCAGTGGAAACCCCTCTTCCTGGAACGGCCCTATCTGGATAAATGTAAACTATTTGGTTTTTCGCGGCCTCCTAAACTACGGGTACGAGGAAGAGGCAAGGGAGCTAGCGGAAAAAACCGTGTTATTGCTAGGCAGAGATTTCGAGCGCTTTGGCGCTTTGCATGAATACTATTTGCCTGACAACGGAGAGCCTGTTTTAAATAAAGGCTTTCAAAACTGGAACTTCCTTGTTCTGAACATGGCGGCCTGGTTAGATGGCAAGCCCATGGTAAGAGAATTCTAGGGCCTGAATGTTGGTCCTCCGAGGATATTTGGTTTCCACCAGAGTTACTATCAACCCAGCAATTAAATAGATTCTCATATCTATTTGCTGTCCCATTAACTATTTCGTCGCGAGGTCGAAACTCTCGATATTAAAAGGGCTTGGAGATTACTAGCTTTGGCGCAGACATGGAATCCGGTATTTGCCACTGCTACGCGCTGCAAGTACCTCCCTGTATGCTCTACGCCAGCATCCCCCGGCAACTGCTCTGCACCCTCTAGCCAGGATATTTCACAGGCTATAGCGATTCTCACGCCGATTTTTTGATTAGAGTGTGATCGCGAGCCTAAACGTAGCCGCAGCTCTCTCGGAATAAGCTCTTCCGCATCGCAAAACAAAAAAGCCCCGCTGTTGCCAGCGAGGCTTTAATATCGAAAATTTGGCGATCCGGAAGGGACTTGAACCCTCGACCTCCGGCGTGACAGGCCGGCATTCTAACCAACTGAACTACCGGACCGTTGGCTTGCTTTTGAGGAGGCGCATTCTACTTCTTTCCAGTCGCATGTCAAATTACATTTGCTATCATGCACCTGAATTACTACATTCTTTTAGTGCTCAGCCGAAAATGCTGACACCGTTTTCGTACAACCTGCTCTGATTTACCCGAGCACCTTGAAGGTTTTAGAGGTACTTAAATACAACCAGCCCATGCAAATCGCTCTCGGCCTGATAATTGTACTGCAACTAGCCTTGATCCTGTGGCTCTTGAAAAAGCGCTCGCGCGCCGCTGCTCATATTTATGAACCGCCCGGGGAGGAATCCAATACACGGCACCAGCTTTACCGCGAGATTGCGCGCCATGAAGCGACAGAAGAGCTATTACGGGAAACGCAGGAATACATGAACTGCATGATTAACTCCATGCCAACGGTGCTGGTAGGTATCACCCCGGACGGCTATGTAACCCACTGGAACCACTCGGCCGAAAAAGCCTCGGGACTGCAGTCAGAAGAAGCTGTTGGTTCACACATCAATCAGGCCTTCCCTGGCTTGCCGGTAACTGACACCATCATTGAACAAACAATAGCCAGCGGCATTCCATATACAAGAGAAAACATCAAAGACGGCATTGGCTCCCAGGCGACATTTACCAATTTAACACTCTACCCCCTGGTCTCTGCCGATATGCATGGCGCGGTGGTACTCGCGGAAGATGTTACGCCACGAGTCCGAATGGAAAACCTCCTGATTCAAAACGAGAAGATGATGGGGCTTGGAGAGCTCGCAGCTGGCGTTGCCCATGAAATAAACAACCCCCTTGCAGGAATACTCAATAACGTGCAAAACATTGCCCGCCGCACCTCCATTGACTTCGCAGCAAACCAAACTGTGGCGGAATCGCTGGGCATCACCATGGAGCATCTGTCCAACTACATGGGCCAACGCGGCATCTATGACTTTCTGGAGAACATCAGGGAAAGTGGCGAACGAGCGGCTCAGATCGTCAAGAACCTGCTTGAATTCTCTCGAGGCAGTGACCGGGAACACCGCCCCAACAACCTTGCCGTGCTTGTGGAACAAACACTTACCCTTGCGCAGAACACCTTTGAGCTGGACACCAAGTTCGGCATTGAACTACCGGACTTTAAAACCGAGCTGGATACCGCTCTGCCCTCCATTGTGTGCTCCGCTCCCGAAATTCAGCAGGTTATTCTCAATATGTTGCGCAATGCCGCACAGGCTATGCGCTCGGAGGAATATGGCCCTCCACTGCAGCCATTGATTACCATTCGCCTCTATAAAGAAGATGAATTCGCTGTAATTGAGGTAGGAGATAACGGCCCAGGTATGCCTGAGAACGTTTTAAAACACATCTTTGAGCCCTTCTATACCACCAAAGATGTTGGCAAAGGCACGGGCCTGGGGCTGAGCGTAAGCTATTTTATCGTCAGGGAGCACCATCAAGGAGCCATCGAGGCAGACAGCAAGCCCGGCGAAGGTACCGTATTCAAAATCAAGCTACCCCTGGAAATGCCAGCCCAGCAGCCCAGGGCCTGTTAACACTGCATTAATTGCCTCTATTGCGACTGAAAAAGTGCCAGTCTAGGCGCGAAGAGCGTTTAGTGATTCTAAATAGACGATGTGTGGCGCGTTTTCAGCCCCGACCCGGGGGGCTGGCCATTTATTCGCCCAACTTCGTTATCAATCGCTTATATTTGGAATGAGCCAATCATGCTGCCCTGGTGCATAAAATGGTTCAGGCAGAGGTAATTAAAGTAGGCACTAGCCCAGCCTGAGGTAATCGCCGTCCAGATAGCCCAGAGGGTTAACCTGCTCTTGAGATACCCGCGTTTCTATCACATCGGCAATATAGACATGATGCGTACCGTATTCCTGGGTAAGCTGTTTTTGACAAAAGAACACCGCTTCTGCATCAGCCAGGAAGTGTAAACCAGTGTCATCGTGTTGATGCCAATTGCCGTGCTCAAAACGGTTTTCCAGTTCAGGCGTGGCACAATTTACCGCTATTTGTTTATGCTTGGGCGAAAGCACGCTGATGCAAAAGTGCTTCGATTCCTCAATAGCGTGGTCCAGGCCGGCCTTTTTGTTGACGCAAACCAGCAGCGATTGGGGCTCACCAGAAACAGAGGTTACAGACGAGGCTGTCATCGCAAAACGCTCGCCTCGGGCGTTATTCGCCGTTACTATGGTGACACTTGCCAGCATACGGCGCATGCCGTCGAACATGTTTTCTGCTTTATCCATTGTAGAGTACTGCCTGCCAAGAAGATTATAATTGCATTCGCTCGAAAGAGCCTGAACACCGCGAGAAATGGGCGGCAAGTCTACAATTGAGCCAGTTTACGGTCAATTGCCAACAAGCTGCTCTTTGTTAACGAGCGACACTACCGCATTATTCATACGTTCTCTAAGTTAATTTAGAGCCTGGAAAAGCAAGTTTCAATATATGAGCCTGAACGTCGAGCAACTTTGGAATACCGAATTAATCCACAAACATGACCTTTCCGGGCCCAGATACACGTCCTACCCCACTGCGCCGCAGTTTCAGGAGGGCTTTAGCCAGGCACAATGGCTGCAAGCTGCCGAGCGAAGCAAGCACAACAACGCCCCTCTCTCCCTTTATTTCCATATCCCTTACTGCGATACGGTATGTTACTACTGCGCCTGTAACAAGGTGATTACCGCCGACCGGAAGCTTGCTGAACCCTACGTAGAGGCCCTGTCCAGGGAAATCGCCATGCAAGCCGAGCTGGTGGCAGGTAATCGCATGGTTGACCAGCTCCATTGGGGCGGCGGTACGCCTACCTACCTTTCCGACGAGCAGATGCGCCTGCTTATGGAAAAAACTGCGCAATACTTCAAGTTACATACGGACGACAGTGGCGAATATTCCATCGAAATTCACCCAAAAGGGGTCACACCCCAGCGCCTGGAACACATTCGTTCACTGGGTTTTAACCGCCTGAGTATGGGCGTTCAGGATTTCGACCCTCAGGTTCAAAAAGCTGTAAATCGTTTTAACAGCCTGGAAGAAGTCACAGCCCTGGTAGAGCATGCCCGGCATTTAAACTTTGCATCCACCAGCATCGATTTAATTTACGGCTTGCCCCTGCAAAATCAGCAAAGTTTTGCACAAACCGTTGAAAAAATTATTGCCATTCGCCCAGACAGGCTTTCGGTGTTTAACTATGCTCACATGCCGCAACTGTTCAAAACCCAGAAACAGATAGACGCAAGCCTGCTACCGGAAGCCAGTGAAAAGCTAAATATGCTGTACAATAGCATCGAACGCCTGCTCAACGCAGGTTACGTCTACGTTGGCATGGATCACTTTGCATTACCAGAAGACGAATTAGCCATTGCACAAAAAAGCGGCAAACTGCACAGAAACTTTCAGGGTTACACGACCCATAGCAACTGCGACCTGCTTGCTTTTGGTATAAGCTCCATTGCATCTTTCGGCGATACCTTTATCCAAAACCTTAAAAACACCGACGATTATTATCAGGCATTAAATAAAAACGCCCTCCCCATCTTTAAAGGCTTTGAAACACAACACGATGACAAAATTCGTCAGGCGGTTATCTCAGAATTAATTTGCCATTTTCATTTGAACTTTGAAAAAATTGAACAGCAATTTTCTATCGCTTTTGTCGATTACTTTGAGCAGGAATTGCAAGCGCTTAAGGAGTTACAAAACGATGGCCTGCTTGAAATTAACGAGCGAAACATACACATTCTGGATGTTGGCCGTTTGTTAGTACGCCGTATTTGCATGGTATTTGATGCCTACTTGAACAAGCAGAGCCTTGGCGCAGCCAAATATTCAAAAATTATCTGATTATTTCACTGTAAACAGACCCTATTTCATCTTCGGTCAGGTTTCGATATTGGCCCTGCTTTAACGCGGGATCGAGCGTGATATTGCCAATCGCTCGGCGATGCAAAGCGCTAACTCGATTACCACAGGCAGCGAACATGCGCTTTATCTGGTGGTATCTTCCTTCCGAGATAGTCACTTCCGCTTTACAGCGGTCAATAATATGCAGCGCTGCAGGACGGGTATTTTTACTTTCTCCCTTCAGCAATATCCCTTGTGAAAAAGCGTCAACGGTTTCACGGCTAATCGGCTGTTCAGTATCAACCAAGTAACGCTTTTTACAGCTGCGCGAAGGCGCTGTAATCATGTGATTCCACTGGCCGTCACTGGTTAATAACAGCAGCCCGGTGGTATCGATATCCAGGCGCCCTGCCACCTGCAACTTATTCAGCAGCAAAGGGGAAAAATCGCCCTGTAGCAAATCGACTACGGTGGGCTGTTCACTGTCTTTGGTGGCACTCACATAGCCGACTGGCTTATGGAGCATCAGGTAACAGTTTTGCTGTGCCGCTACCTGCTGTTCATCCAGAAAAACAGCGTCGTGCTCGCTAATTTGATGGGAGGCGCTTTTACATTCAAGCTCATTAATACGCACACGCCCCTGCTTTACCAGGCGAGCCACATCCTTGCGGCTGTACTGGGAGTTTTCTGCCAGGTATTTGTCGAGTCGCATACAGCTATTTATTAGCTAATGCCTTCTCCCCGGATTCAACGGTTTGATAGATCAGCGTGTTGATTGTCATTGGCCCCACGCCTCCGGGCACCGGCGTCAGCGCACTGGCTTTAGCCTTCAAGGGTTCGAGTTCAATATCCCCTACACCGCCGGGGTGATAACCGGCATCCACCACCACCGCGCCCTCTTTTATCCAGTCAGCCTTGATAAACTCGGGAATACCAACAGCACCAACAACAATATCGGCCCCGGCGATGTGGGCTTGCAGGTTTTGCGTACGGGAGTGGCAAATGGTTACTGTCGCATTGGCATTTAACAACATCAGCGCCATGGGCTTGCCTAAGATGGGGCTTCTGCCCACCACGACCGCGTGCTTGCCTTCAATCGGCATGTTATACGCTTCCAGCAGCCGCATAATGCCTTTGGGTGTAGCACAACCATAGGCCTCTTCTCCCATTGCCATGCGACCAAAGCCCAGGCAGGTCACACCGTCCACATCTTTGCTCAGCGCTATGGCATCAAAACAAAGCCTTTCATCAATTTGAGAAGGCACCGGATGTTGCAGCAAAATACCGTGAACATCGGGGTTTTGGTTAAGTTCTGCTATTTTACTGAGTAGCTCTTCGGTAGTGGTTGAAGTCGGCATCTCAACACGCATAGAACCCATGCCAATGCGCTCGCAGGCATTACCCTTCATTTTCACGTAGGTTGCAGAGGCGGGATCTTCCCCCACCAGTATGGTGGCAAGAATCGGCTTGCTGCCGCTTTTTTCATAAAGCGAAGCAACGCGCTCAGACAATTCCGCTTCGGTTTTCTGTGCCAGGGCTTTACCATCGAGTATCATTGCGGGCATCTATGTTTCCTTTGTTTTTGGCTGATGTTTTGGGCTGGAAACGAGCATTTTCCCACAGCTGGAGAAAGCGACCAAGCCCTACTAAAAATTGATGTTATGTAGGCGTTGACGGCATCGGACACCGTCTGTATCATGCACGCCTCTCGAATCTTGGGGTTTCGGAGTGTAGCGCAGCCTGGTAGCGCGTCTGCTTTGGGAGCAGAATGTCGGGGGTTCGAATCCCTCCACTCCGACCAATTCGAGCCTGCATCGTTTTCGCCCGCAAGATTTTTTAAACCTCGCAAACTGCACTACAGTAAGTGAGTTGTCGAGTGTTCGGAAAAGGGCGTGAAGTACAGGCGCCCGTAGCTCAGTTGGATAGAGCATCCGCCTTCTAAGCGGAGGGTCGCAGGTTCGAATCCTGCCGGGCGCGCCAGCGGACGCAGGATGAGAACATGGTTCGACAAATTGCCCGGAGCAATTTGAGCCGCGTAAGCGCCGCAAGGAGAAATACAGGACGTATTTCTGGTAATCCTGCCGGGCGCGCCAGCGGACGCAGGTGAAGTACAAGACGTATTTCAGCTTATCCTGTAAAATGCAGGGCAAAGCAAGATTCAACACAGCCTCTATGGTGACTGTAGCTCAGTTGGTAGAGCCCTGGATTGTGATTCCAGTCGTCGTGGGTTCAAGTCCCATCAGTCACCCCATATTGCACACCAAACTCCTTATTGAAACGTAGGTCGGATAATCCCTACATGGATGATGGGA
>CAJIBL010000400.1_pt1 | contig 29300 bp, 27 predicted proteins | sample 9199351 | NCBI WGS metagenome assembly CAJIBL01 (sample SAMEA7708304, study PRJEB35096) | sediment metagenome | biome: marine neritic benthic zone biome [ENVO:01000025]; feature: sediment [ENVO:00002007]; material: shallow marine sediment [ENVO:03000034] sea grass bed [ENVO_01000059] ...
GCTCGTACTGAAAGGGGAATCAATGAGAAAAAAGAAAGCAAAAATTGCCAACACGTGAACACTTAAGGTACAAAGGCAAAACCCGTTAGAGGGTTGAATCAGGTGTTCACGCTTCGCAAAATTGAGTGTTCACGTTAGGAAAAATGCGCATATTGACTTGAAGAATCAAGATCCCATATAAAACAGCTGGAAAAAAACACCTTGGAGACCTCATGGAAAAGATAGTAGAAACCCTTATGTATCGCTCTCGCTGGGTACTGGCCCCTATTTACCTCGGCCTGAGTCTTGCCGTAATCGCACTTGGTATCAAATTCTTTCAGGAGCTTATCCACCTGTTAATCCATGTTTGGCAGATGAAGGAAGCCGATATGGTGTTAGTGGTGCTTTCGCTGATAGACATCGCGATGGTGGGGGGATTATTAACCATGGTTATGATGAGTGGTTATGAAAATTTTGTCAGTCAACTGGATATAGAGGGCGAAGAAAAGCTTGCCTGGCTTGGTAAAATGGACTCATCATCTCTTAAAGCCAAAATCGCCGCATCTATCGTTGCGATTTCATCCATTCACTTGTTAAAGGTATTTATGGCAGTACCCACCATCGATGAAACAAAACTGAAATGGTACGTAGTACTCCACCTGACTTTTGTTGCGTCTGCGTTTGCTATGGGCTATCTGGACAAAGTGAAAGAATCCAAAAACTAAGCTGCGTTTTTTGCAGCGTATTCTGTCGATTTCATTCTCACTTTCCATTGCAAAACCCCGCTATGCATACACAAAAAAATACATTCGGCATAAATACTTCCAATAAAAAACAGACTTACTACCCACATGCTAAGAAGCACAAGCAAAAATAGAACTATTTGGCACTGGCGCACAAATACGCTAGTTTAAATAGGGATTTTCGCGCAGAATCCCGAATATAGAACTACACTTAAACATTATCATCCGTCACACCCAGGGATATAGTGTATGCGCAAGATGATAGACATAATTAGAACTCGCGCATTCTTAGGCCTGATGTATCTTACGATCTTCCTGCTTATGCAAGGGAGCACCGCTGCTATCGCCCAAAGCCTGAGTAAGGACCAGATTACCGCGTCCTATCTTTACAATCTTATCAAGAACGTACGCTGGCCAAATCAGGAGAGCGTTAAGGAAATAAAAGTGGGCCTTTACCAAGCTGAAGACCCGCAGCTCCTGGTGCAACTGCAATCGCATTTTTCCGGCGTAAAAGTCAACGGAAAACCCATTACGGTTACGCGCGCATACACAAAAGAGAGCCTGGCAAACTTCCAGCTGGTTTATCTGGGTAATATCGCCACCGAGCAACTGGAAGCCATTTACAAAGCTATCGAAGTAAAGCCCGTACTACTTATCAGCTCAAACGTCGTAGATAAACAACTGGTGATGATCAATCTGATCTCAACAGCAGACAATCGCATTCGCTTTGAGGTGAATAAGGCCAACATAATCGCACAAGGTTTAACGGTTCACCCCGACATCATCCTCCACGGGGGTACCGAAATTGATGTTGCACAATTATTTAAAGAAGGCCAGGCATCCCTTATAAAAATGCAGCAACGCCTGCGTGAAAGAGAAAGCACTCTGCAAAAACTCGAAGAGGGTGTAATAAAACTGCAACAGGACAACAGCAGCCTTAATAAAAACCTGGTCAGGCTCAGAACGACAATAGAACAAAACGAGAAACAGCTATACGCACAGAACGAACAAATAAAACAGCAAAAAACGACATTACAGGCCACCCAGGCTGAAAGGTCCCGTTTAGAGGAACAGCTTGGTAAAACAGCTGAAGAGCTAAGTAACGCCCAGGTGATGCTGGATGGGATCGGGGTCAAGATTTCTGAGCGGGAGGCCGCCCTTGACAATCTAAATAAAACCTTGCTCGAGCAAAAATCCAAAATTATTGAGCTGGATACCACCATAGAAACCCAGGAACTGATGGTAAACAACTTGATCGCCTTGGTTTTACTGGGGATTATTTTGATTGTCGTCGCTGTCTGGGCTTATATTTCCAAAAAACGCGACGCTGAGCGGCTGGAAGAACAACGAAGAGATCTGAAAATCGCACGGGATACCCTGGCCATCGCCAAAGTACGTGCAGAAGAAGCAAACCTTGCAAAAAGCGAGTTTCTTTCGTTGATGAGCCATGAGTTACGCACCCCCCTACAAGCCGTTATTGGATACACCGACGTGGTGATTGAGGATTTAAAACTGGAGGGAATGGATGGATATACCAAAGACCTTAACCGGGTAGTGAATAATAGCGAGCGACTACTGCGTCTTATTAACGGAGTGCTCGACCTGGCCAAGATAGAATCCGGCAGGATGGAATTACAACTCTCCCCTGTCGACCTCAAGGAGTTGGTATCCGATGCCGTTGCCAACATCCAGCCACAATTTGATGAAAAAAACCTGAGCCTCAACTTTCATTCAGACAATGGTAAAGACTTACCGGTTGCCGATGGCGAAAAATTGCTGCATATTATACTTAACTTGCTAAGTAATTCATGCAAATTCACAGACTCCGGGCTGGTAAAGTTGATCGTAGAAAATAGAGGCAATCATTTATACATCTCTGTGCAGGACACAGGGGCCGGCATTAGTGCAGAACAGTTGCCTTATGTTTTTGATCGCTTTCGACAGGCTGACAGCTCCACTACCCGTCGCCACCAGGGTAGTGGACTCGGGCTGGCGATAACCAAGCAGTTCTGTGAGCTGATGGGAGGAGAAATTGAGGCTCATAGCGAACAAAATATGGGGACAACGTTTACCATACATATCCCCTTGCCGATTAGCCCTGTAGCGCCGAAAAAGTCTGAAATCCCCGTTGAAAGCACCAAAATAGATCATCAGCTTAACGAACAGCTCCCCTCGAATGAAGGGAACCGCAATATCAATATCCTTATGGTTGATGACGATACAGAGTACCTCAGTATAATGTCGAGAACACTGCGTAAGGCGCAATACACCGTCTATACTGCCATTAACGCTGATGAAGGCCTAAGCTTGGCTAAAGAGCTGATACCGGACCTGATCACAATGGACCTTCTCCTGCCGGACATGCACGGCTGGGAATTATTTAAATCAATAAAGGAAAATAAAGAACTGTGCAATATACCGATTATCGTCGCTTCCGTTATTGATGATCGCCAGCGCAGTAAACAGTTCGGGGCCGACGACTTCCTCACTAAGCCCGTCGCCCGCACGGCACTTAAACTAGCAGTTGAGAGGTTAACGAGTGAGATTGAAACTACCGCTTAAAAGCAATGATTTTAAACGGGAAGTTAGCATCAGAGGGAAAACAGCCAAACCATTTCAAGCCTTATTTTTTCTTAGTGTATTCATTGTTAATACATGCTGGGCTGAAACTACCATCACAGATCCAAACTCGATCTTTCACTTAAGCCTGGAAGAACTTGCGAATATTAAGGTTTCCATCGCTACCGGCACGGAGAACACGGTAAAAACTGCACCCGCAGTTGCTTCCGTAATAACGGCGGAGGATGTGAGAAAGCTTGGTGCGAGAACCTTAAACGATGTACTGGAAACCGTGCCCGGGCTACATGTCTCTCTTTCGGGCGTTAATCGCCTTGATACGATATATTCGATACGCGGAATACATACAGGATTCAACCCTCATGTACTTCTTCTTCTGGACGGAAACCCAATCCAATGGACACTTTTAGGGGGCAGACCATTCCTATACCGACTCCCTGCTAACATTATCTCTCGCGTGGAAATTATCCGGGGACCTGGGTCTGCAATCTACGGTTCTGATGCTTTTTCAGGTGTTATCAACGTAATCACAAAAGATACTGATGATGTTGATAAAATTGAACTCGCAGCCAGAGCAGGCTCCTTTTTCGTTCGAGATATTTGGTTAAATTACGCAACGCATGTAAATGAATGGGCCTTGTCCGCAAACATAACCTACATGCAAACCGACGGTGATCAAGGTAGAACGATAAATTCAGACCTTCAATCTCTGCTTGATTTCCAGTTGGGCACAGCGGCTTCTCATGCACCAGGCCCACTATCGACAGACTATAAAGTTTTAGATCTGCACCTCAAAGCAAGCAGCCCAAAATGGAATCTAAACTTCTGGAAATGGTCTTCCACCAATACAGGAAATGGTCCGGGAGGAGCTCAGGCACTCGACCCGTTTACAAAAGAAGACTTTCACTCACATTTCATCGATGTGAGCTACAAACATGCGCCTAGCAATAGCAGTTGGGTCAACATACTGAAAGCGACCTACTTTAACCATATCGCCAACGCAGACTTAAAGCTATTTCCAGATCAAGCTGTAATTCCGATTGGAGCAGACGGAAACGCTAACTTTGATACCCCGGTGGGGCTGACAGAATTTACAGAAGGCATGATTGGACAGCCGAAAGGAACAACCGAAGAGGCATTTTCCGAGTGGATTGGCAGCAGAAGATTCAAAAACCACTCACTTCGTCTTTCGCTGGGCTATAAAGACCAACGTCTGAATAGTAGTGAAAAGAAAAATTTCGGACCAGGCATTCTTGACGGAACACAGGACACTGTAGATGGAACCCTGACAGACGTATCCGATACTGAATACGTATTTATTCCGAATACTAAAAGAACTATTGCTCACATTTCCGTGCAAGACGAGTGGGCTCTAAATGATTCCGTTAACCTCACTGGTGGGGTTCGCTACGACAAGTACTCTGACTTTGGCAGTACAACGAACCCCAGGGTAGCGGTTGTCTGGCTGGTCAATAATAGCCTGACCACAAAAGCCATGTACGGAAGTGCATTTAGAGCGCCATCGTTTGGAGAGCTACTTTACCAAAATAACCCATCAACCATTGGCAATCCAGACCTGTCTCCAGAAACTATCGATACCTATGAGCTTGCAGCCACCTACTCACCAACAGCAACGATACAGGCCAACGCAAACCTCTTCTTCTACGATGCACAAAATATGATTGAATTTGTTCCCAGTCCTATTGGCTCAGTTGCGCAAAATTCGGGGAGCCAAAGGGGCAAAGGCCTTGAATTAGAGCTGCGGTGGCTTCCCAGCAATCAGTTTTCCTTCACCATAAATGGCGCATTTCACGATGCTTATGAAGTTGATACGGATAACAGTGTAGCGGATGCCCCTTCAAAGCAGGCCAATCTTATCGTCGACTGGAAGCTTGTGGACAACTGGTCAGTCAACCTTCACGGTAATTGGATTGCGGGAAGAAAAAGACCGTTAAACGATCCGCGTAATTCTATTAACGACTACTCCATGATTAACCTCAACTTTATTAGAAAAAACTTAATAACTGGTCTCGACTTTTCTATCAAGGTAAAAAATGCGATGGATAATGATGCTAGAGAGCCTAGCGCGCCAGTTATCCCCGATGACTTTCCTCTTGAAGGAAGAGGTATATGGGCGCAATTTACTTACAGCTCAGAATAGATGCTATACGCGCCACTATATGGATTTTTACGCCGACGATCCGTTCGGCGCACGTTCCCTCAACGTGACGCCATATTCAACACAGCAAAATCAGACATGTAAAAAGAATGGTGAACACGATATTTAAAATTTGAATTAAATTTTCTTAGCCGTCATAGAGTTAGCTGAACATGATCAGCAAAAACTTTAAACAGTAAATTTTCTTTAATAAAAAAAAACTTGCAATAAATCATTTTTAAATCGAGAATGCCGCCTGTGTCGCCTAATTCATCTTTTGTATTATTTTTCGACACCCTAAAAAGTTCTAATCTTCACGTCAGGGAGGTAGGAAATTAAAATGGATACTCAGTCTTACAGTTGAAGAGGATGAACTCACAGTACTTTGTAGTAAACAAGAGGTATTTAAGTTATGTCTGTGAGTTACGACTCAATTAATAACAAGGTTTCCAGTTGGGAGCAATATCCAAAGGATGCTGCAGCATTAATTGTTCGATACCTGGAAAAGCTAGGCATTGAATATATTTTTGGTATTCCTGGTGGTGCAATTGAGCCACTTTATAACGCCTTGGCGAAAAGCACTCGCAAAGATGGCTTAAAAATAGTTGGCGCATGCCACGAAGCTGCAGCTGCCTACATGGCCGATGGTTATCAACGAGAGTCGGGCAAACTCGGGGTTTGCATCGCCACTTCCGGCCCGGGAGCGACAAATCTAATTACAGGCGTAAGTTGCGCTTACGCCAACAACATTCCATTACTTGTAATCACAGGCCAGCCAACTATCGCCTCATTCGGAAAGGGAGCGCTGCAAGAGTCCGCCTGTACCGGCGTTAATATTTTGGGAATGTTCCGGCATTGCACCAAATATAATTCCCTTGTCTCACATGTTGACCAACTTGAAACCAAGCTTGTAACCGCGATATTAAAAGCCTATCAAACATCCGGCCCTGTTCACCTTTCAATTCCCGTTGACATTCTTCGAAGCCCGGTTACACCTAAACAAGCTCTCTATGACTTGAACCAGCAAATAAAAAGCAAAAAAAACGTTTGCGATGAAACAACAGTGGAAGCACTTTACAGTGAGCTACTAAACAACCATGACCCTCTTTTTTTTATTGGGTCTGGCACATCCAGCGCCATTGAAAACATTATGATTCTCGCGAGCCTTTGCAAGGCAAGGTTTATCACCACCCCTGATGCTAAAGGCCTGGTTAACATCAGGCATAAATTATATCGCGGCGTCTTTGGCTTAGGAGGACACGCCGGCGCATCACTCACTCTTCGGCACCACAATTCCATAACTGTTGCTTTTGGAACAGGGTTTAGTGAGTTTTATAGCGCTGGATGGTCTAATTCGTTAATGAACTCCAAACTGATTCACTTGGACAGCCAATCAGACAACCTGCTGCAGACTCCAATGGCAAAACTACATGCCCTTGGAAATATAAATACTATTTGCAAAAAATTAATCGAAAAATTTGAAGATTCTGGTCGTAAATATACTAGTGATAGCACTCAATATTTCCAGAAACACAATCCGAATATAGTTTTTGATGATGCTCTCAAATATGCTGCAAGCTCAACACCAATAAAACCACAAAGGCTGATGAAAGAACTTTCCGAGCGATTTCCAGAAAACACTCGTTTTGTCGCCGATGCTGGCAATAGCATGATGTGGGCGCCCCACTATTTACAACCAAACAACCAGAGAGAACGCAACGGGGTTTGCCTCCGAGAAGCGTTTACCGACAGGAGATCCAAAACAGCAAACTGGCTGCGTCTCACTCTGGATTTTGCCCCAATGGGCTGGGCAATAGGGGCATCTATTGGTATTGCCAGAGCAAACCCGACATGCCCGGTTGTCTGCATTACCGGCGATGGATCTTACCTCATGAGTGGCCAGGAGATTACTGTCGCCGCCCGAGAAAGATTACCGGTAGTATTCGTAATTCTAAACGATAGCGTCTACGGAATGGTAATGCATGGCCAACGCCTGGCGGGCGCCGAGCCCATAGGATTCCAACTTCCAAAAGTAAATTATGCATCCCTGGCAAACTCGCTGGGCATTAGCAGCTACACGATACACTCACCAGAAGACTTTGATCAGTTAGATATGCCTTCTCTGATCAAAAAGAGCAGCCCGGCTCTGCTGGACATTCATATCGATAAAGAAGAGGTACCTCCAATGATTACACGCCTAAAAACACTCGGTACAGTAGAGGATTCACTTGCATCATGAGTACCTCACAAGCTAGAGAAGTAAAACGGCGAGATGACAAGTTCGCCGATAAAGCGCAAACAAAAATTTGGCATGAAGTCGCCTGTAGAGACAACCCATATATTGCAGAAACGGTTTATTGCCACGGATATGAACGTTTCGACCTGCTTGAAAATTGCACATTTATTGAAGTACTTTTTCTATTATTTCGAGGTGAGCTACCAAAGCCTGAAGAAAAACAACTTTTGGAGAAATTATTAATCGGCTTCATTAACTTGGGGCCACGCCACGCTGCAACCAGAGCGGCCATGAACACCGGCGTCGGAAAAACTCATGCAGTGCATATACTGCCTATCGCAAGCATAGTGCTTGGGGGAGATAGAGCATGTGCAGGTGAAATCGAGAAAATCATGCGATTTTTTCGCAAAAACTTTAGGAAGCCTGCTGAAGAGGTTGCGCAAGATCTGATATTTAGCGTGGACGAACTTAACTGGGAAGATATTCCCGGTTTTGGTCAGGTATATGGCGGTATTGATATCCAATCTGAGAAGTTCGCCAACTACATTTTAAATAACACCACCACGGGCGACATTTTTAGCTGGGGCCAGACTTTCTCAGCCATTATCAAAGACAAGTCTGCTGGCTGGCACGACGTAGGTATCGCTGCTGCAATTTTTTCGGACCTGGGCTTTCACCCAAAGTTAGGGGGATCACTTTTTCAATTAATGTGCGCTCCCGGTTTAATTGCTCATGGCTTCGAATACGTCACTAAACCGCTTACAGCAATGCCATATGTAAAGGATGAAGACTATGTTATCAAAGACTGATCCCGAATATGTAATACACCTGGATAGCAAACGAAATAAAATCGTGTCAGACACGGGTGGCTGGTTACCCGGAAAAGGCGTGTTTAATCACGGTTATAACTTACTCGATGATCTGGTAGTCAATGGCTCATACATGCAAATCGTCATTCTGAACGCCACAGGTAAAATGGTGGACAGAAGTTTGGCCGACTGGATGGAGGCCATTTTTGGCTGTATGAGCTGGCCCGACCCCAGAATCTGGTGTAACCAAATCGGCGCACTTGCGGGCGAAACAAGAGCTTCCGTCTCTGCAGCTACAGTTGCAGGAACTCTGGCAGGTGACTCCAGGGCCTATGCTCAAGGCGCTCTTGAACGGGGCATGGATTTTATTCGGTCCGCAATGCAACAACTGCAGGAAGGTAAAACAGCCGCTGAAATTACCCAGGCTGAAGTTAAGGCAAACCGCGGAAAACCGAATATTATGGGCTTCGCACGTCCACTTGCAAAAGGTGACGAGCGGGTTAGCGCACTGGAAAAGCTGACGAAAAAATTAGACTTCGAGGTGGGGCCCCACCTGAAACTTGCATACGATATAGAAGCCGAATTGTTTAAGCGATTTGGCGAAAGTATGAATATAGTTGGATACATGTCGGGCTTTCTTGCGGATCACGGGTTCAGCTCTTCAGAGGTATATAGAGTGTATGCGGTATCCGTTATGAGCGGCGTGACAGCCTGTTATGTGGAATACGCTGATAAGGCCGCAAACGAATTTCTCCCCCTTCGTTGTGATGATATTGAATACACTGGGCCTTCTGTACGCACTGTGAAGGGTAAAAAATCGTCGCCTGTTTAACAACAGGAATGTGTTTATTTGCTAATAAAAAGCTGGCAGATTAGTCAGTAATAATGTTGCGTGCTACACATACTCCCTAAATGTTCTAGCGCTATCATTAATATCCTCCAAGGGCATTGGACGCCCTATGTGATAGCCCTGAACAAGGTCGACACCGAAGTCCTTAAGTATCTCCAGAATTTCCTCGTTTTCCACAAACTCCGCAACAGCTTTTTTACCCAGGGCCTGAACCACTTGAATGAGCGATCTCACCAGCGCTTTATCGATATCATCCTTATGCAGATGCCGAATAAATGAGCCGTCCAACTTTATGTAGTCTGCTGGCAGTTCTTTTAAATACGCAAAACTGCTAAAACCTGAACCAAAGTCATCAACCGCAAAGGTGCAGCCAATAGCATGCAGTTCAGCGATTACCCTTTTAGTAACGTTTAAATTAAACAGGCTGGCACTTTCTGTAAGCTCAAAGGTAATGGCTGCAGGGTCTACAAGGTTGGCGGAGAGTGCCTCGCGAATGACCGGCACCAGGTTTTCATCTTTAAAGGCATGTGCAGAGAGGTTAATCGCTATTCGTTTAAGCTTTGCATGCTGTCCAAGACTGGCAATCGCCAATTTGACTATCCAGCGGTCAAGCAGATGCATTTCGCCGGTATTTTCAAGAGCGGGAATAAAGCTGTTCGGGTAGATAATTTTGCCATTTTCATCAACCAGGCGGACAAGGGCCTCATAGTAAGCAACATCGTCTGTATTACTGTCCTTAACAGGCTGAAAATGCAGGATCACTCGATTGTCAGCAATAGCGGAGCGAACTTGCTGAGTCCAGTTGATTCTGCTGCGCAACTCTTCGCTTTCATTGTCTTCCGGATCGTATTGATGAATGATATTCCGCCCCCGCCCCTTGGCGACATACAGCGCAATATCGGCTTGCATCAGGTATTCTTCCGCACAACTTGCGGCACCGTCAACGATTGCCAGGCCGACACTGCAACCCAGATTCACCCGGTGCCCCTGTGCATGGTAGGTAAAATCGTTGACAATATTCTGTAAATCTTCCGCAATATCAAAAAGCACACTGTCATTTACATCGTGTACCAATACTGCGTACTCATCTCCACCTAAGCGACACAACAAGTCCGAAGCTCTAACCCGCTGTGTCATCAGGTTTGAAATTTGCCGCAGAACCTCATCGCCTTCCTGGTGGCCAAAGGTATCGTTAATGACCTTGAAAAAATCCAGGTCAATATAGATAAGGCCATGCTTACGCCTGTTGCGGATGGAATCCGCATACATGTGGCGCAGAGATTCCTCAAAATATCGTCTGTTAAACAAGCCTGTAAGAGAGTCGTGCATGGCCAGGTACTCAAGCTGTTCCTGGGCCTCCTTACGCTTGGTAATGTTATCCAGACAGATAGTTATCGAGGCCCCCGAGGAACGGCGTACCTTCATCTGCGCCCACAGTTTCTGTCCGTCTTTATCCAGAAGACACAACTCAAGCTCGCAGCTTGGCACCAGCTCAGACCATACATCGTTGAGGTTACTTTCCAGATTGGTGTAAGCTGCAATATCATCCGGTGGTAAAAAATCTTTCAACTGTTTACCTACAGACTCTTCCACCTCATAGCCCATAAGTACTCGCCAAGGGTAATTCAGGAAAGTCAGTCGGTTCCGACTATCAAGTTCCATTACCACTGTTTGCAAGTTTTGCAACAGCTGCTGATGGGTTTCGTACATATGACGATAAGCCTGTTCACGTTCTTCCAGTGAATAAACTTTTTCAGCGAACTGTTGATTACTCAGTAAAAAGTCTTCTCGCCTTACTGCGAGTTCACACACTTTGCGTAACTGCTCAGAACGGAAAGGTTTGGGGAGGAAGTCCGTCGCGCCTTGCAGCATAACATCTTCCGCCAGTTCACCGGAGGAGTGAGCGGTCATCATCACCACCGCCTGTTGAGGCTTTTCGGAAATAATGACCTTGAGAATTTCCTTGCCGGACATGTTGGGCAACATGTAGTCCAACAATACCAAGCTATGTTGATGGCGACGCCAAAGTCGTAAACCGTCTTCGCCGTTGTCAACCAGGTCCACTTGATATTGCCGCTCAAGAATACGCTTAACCAGATCGGCGGTATCCTTGGCATCTTCGATGACCAATAAGCGTGGCTTTTTGTGGGGAACAAACTCACCTTTGAGACATCTGTCTACTGTGGCGGATAAATCGTCCAATGCTGAACTAGGTAGCAAACGGTTAACCCCATACTCCCGGGCGGTAACCTCCGCAATGCGCTGACACCATACCTCGGTCAACATCAGAATGGGCATACTGGCTGCGCAATTCAAGGCGCCGCAACGCACAAGTCTTGCCAGGCGCCATCCGTCCATATCCTCCAGGTCGAGCGAAGAAACCAACATGTCCACATGATCATTGCGCAAGATTGCCAATGCCGCCTGGGACGATCGTGCGAGAAAAACGGAATGGTATCCCCCTTCAACCAGTTTCTGTTGAATTTCCTGCAACAGCTCCCCGTTTCTGCTAACAACCAGTATTTGCGCGTTGTTTGACATAAGCATAACTAATTAGATGGCTCCCACTAATAAGCCCTATTAGTTTAGAACAACAAAAGCACTGAACGCGTTAAATACTCACTAAAAAACATCAAATGTGGCGAATTTCTATAGTTTTTTATCATATGGCTGATGTTATGGGCCGATACGAACAAAACCAGCATGAATAACCACGCTGGTTTGAAGAACTTACGCTGGTCTGCAACCATTAAGCGGCTTTTCCAACAGGTGTTTGCGAATGATTCATTAGCAAATACTCAAATGCTGACAGTGATGCTTTAGCACCTTCACCCATGGAAATGACGATTTGCTTATAGGGAACAGTGGTAACATCGCCTGCGGCAAATATCCCCTCCTCTGAGGTCTCGCAACGTTCGTTGATGACAATTTCACCAAAACGGCTGCACTCCACTACTCCTTCGAGAAATGCACTGTTTGGCACCAGGCCAATTTGTACAAACACGCCCTGTAAACTAAGGCTTGCTGTTTCTCCATTCGCGCGGTCCTGGTACTCGATGGCGCTCACTTTACCGCCTTCTGCATGTATCTGCTTGGTAGCCACATTTTTGATAATGGTAATGTTGTCCCTCGCTTCTGCCTGTTTCACCAGCACATCGTCAGCCTTAAGCTGTGGTAAAAATTCAAAAACGCTTACAGATTTAACGATACCAGCCAGATCCAGAGCAGCTTCGATACCGGAATTACCACCGCCTATCACCGCAACATCCTTTCCTTTAAAAAACGGGCCGTCGCAGTGGGGGCAATAAGCCACTCCATTACCGATGTTTTCCTTCTCTCCGGGAACCCCGAGTTCACGCCATTTCGCGCCGGTGGCAATAATCAGTGCCTTGGCCTCTATTATCTCGCCTGAAGAGAGATGAACCTTTTTAATCGGCCCCTTTTCTACACGGCTGACACGCAGGTGCTCTTTAAGGCTGATTTCATAATCTTTCATATGCTCCCGCAAGGCACCCGTCAATTCGGGCCCCGTGGTTTTAGGCACAGAAATCAGGTTTTCTATGCCCATGGTGTCCTTAACCTGCCCGCCGATACGGTCGGCGACCAAGGTCACTTTCAGCCCTTTACGCGCACTGTAAATAGCCGACGCCACTCCCGCAGGGCCGCCACCAATAACAACGACATCCTGCAGAGGCAGAGCTTCGGACTCAAGCTGATCTGCGATTTCGGGCTGCAGCTGCAGAAGCTTGTCAATCAGCCCTGCTGTTTCCACCTTACCATTGGCAAACAGCTCTCCGTTAAGGTAAACACTGGGTACACCCTGGATGTCTCGCTCGGCTATCAGCTCCGGAAATACTCCGCCATCAATCATTTCTGCTGAGATGTTTTCGTTCAGAATCGCAAACTGATTCAAGGCTTGAACAACGTCAGGGCAGTTATGACAACTCAGGCTTACAAACACCTCGAATTTAAGCGGTGTTTGCACAGCACGAACGATACTTTTTAAACCGTCATCGAGTTTTAGCGCTGTGCCGGAGCTATACAGAATAGCCAGAATGAGTGAGTTGAACTCGTGTCCACTCGGAATTCCCGAGAAGCTGATACCCTTAGGTTTACCATCCACTTCCAGCGCAAAGCTCACAGGGCTTCGCAGGCCTTCGACCTTTTCCCGAACTTCCACAGAAAGGTTTTCTGATACAGAAGCCAGCGAGTTAAGAAACGCCAAAAGTTCCTCACGCTTAGGGTGCTCACCCTGCTGCAATACCAGCGCAATACTTGCCTTCATATCTGCGGTATAACTTTTTACGGCGGTGAGAATATCTTTGGATAACATTTTGCTGCACTCCTCTATGGGTCTTTTACGATTATTCAGGGCGGGAGATTTGTCTCCCGCCAGCTGAGATTGAAACTAGATTTTGCCGACCAGATCCAGGGACGGAGCCAATGTTTCCTCCCCTTCTTTCCACTTTGCCGGGCAAACCTCTCCTGGGTGGGCTGCCACGTACTGAGCTGCCTTAACCTTGCGCAGCAAATCTTCGGCGTCGCGACCTATTCCTTCTGCGGTGATTTCCATAGCCTGGATAACACCGTCCGGGTCCACCACAAAGGTGCCTCGATCCGCCAAACCCTGGTCTTCACGCATCACCTCAAAATTGCGAGTAATGGCACCGGTGGGGTCGCCAATCATGGTGTACTCGATTTTGCCTATCGTTTCCGACGAGTCATGCCAGGCTTTGTGAGTGAAGTGCGTATCGGTTGACACCGAGTAGATTTCCACGCCACGGGACTGAAACTCATCATAGTGGTCGGCAAGGTCACCCAGTTCGGTGGGGCAAACAAAAGTGAAGTCTGCCGGGTAAAAGAAGAACACTGACCACTTGCCTTCCAGATCGGTGTCGCTCACTTCGGTAAAGTCGCCATTTTTGAAAGCCGCTGCGGTAAAGGGTTTGATTTTGCTGTTGAGTACGGACATTGTCATTTCTCCTCAAGGTTCTAGTGTGCTGTAGATGTTTGCTTAGTTGCCTGTACCGATCTATCTGTTCGGAACGATGCTTAGATTACGCCCCAGCCTTCGATTAATATATTTAATTTAGATGATTACAACGATCCATTTTTCTGATCATCAGGCTATAATGGCGCCCAGCCCGGCTATTTCGCGCACAAGCAATTTCCGGCTAAACAGGCTAACAAAAGGGTTTCGCACAATGATTTCGACCAAACAGCTGATCTATGCACTGGCGGTGGAACAAACGCTGCATTTCAAGAAAGCGGCGGAGAACTGCAATATCTCGCAATCTGCATTGAGTACCGCTCTGAATGAACTGGAAAAGCAACTTGGCTTGCAGGTGTTTGAGCGCGACAACAAAAAGGTATTGGTCACGCCTATCGGCAGGCAGGTATTAGACAAAGCCAGGCAGGTGAAAACAACGCTGGACGAGATCAAACAGCTGGCAGACAACCAGAAAGAGCCTTTGAGCTTCCCCCTTAGCCTGGGTGTCATCCCCACTATTGGCCCGTATCTACTGCCGCGCATACTCCCGGAGTTGACGCAGACTTACCCCAAATTACAACTGAAGATTATTGAAGACCAGAGCCATGTACTGGTGGATATGGTGCGCAAAGGGGAGATCGATACCGCCATTCTGGCGCTGCCCTACCCCTGTGAGGGGCTGCTTAGCTTCGAGTTCTGGCAGGAAGACTTTCTCTGGGTTACCCAGAAAAATGATGAACTGGCTAAAAAGCAGGAGATTAAAAGTGATGAATTTGATCAGCAACGGCTGCTAATGCTAAAAGACGGCCATTGCCTTAAAGATCACGCACTGGCTGCTTGCAAGTTTTCCGGCGGCACCCAGCAATTTTCTGTAGGCGCCACTAGCCTGACTACCATTATGCCGATGGTTGCTGCAGGTATGGGTACCACCATAGTGCCGGAAATGGCACGGCAACAACTCGTTAGCCCATACCGGGAGCTTCATGCCGTTCACCTGAATGAACCCAGCCCCCACCGCAGCATTGCCTTTTTGCTCCGCCCCACCTATTCAGCCTTGAATAGCATTGAGCGCTTAATGGAACTGTTCAAACAAGCACTGCAGAAGAGCTGAGGTCCCAACAAGCTGCTTACTTATTAACCCGGCAATTAAATAGATTATCTTATCTATTTAATTGCACGTACATGCGCCGTCTATTATCTTAACAATAACTATTACCAAGTTAATAACAAGCACGCGGGGAAATTGCTCGTACACTGGTTGCGACCAGTAGTGCTGTCTGCAATTATAAGCTCTACACCAGTCACAAACAGCGAATCCATGTGCTCATACTCTGCAGGACAGCAATGATTTTTTATAAGGGTAAACCAAAATCCGGGGCAATCTGATTCAGCCAGGTATTGAGGCGTTCTTCTGACAAATTACTCTGATTGTCCTGGTCCAATACCAGGCCCACAAATTTATCATCAACCACCGATTCCGAACTGTCAAACTCGTAGCCTTCTGTTGGCCATTCGCCAACCATTTTTCCACCACGCTCTACGATAAAGTCATAGATTTCAAACATGGCGTCTACAAAATTATCCGGGTAACCTTCCTGGTCACCAAGGCCATAAATTGCCACCGTTTTTCCCGTAAAATCTACGTCTTCAATTTTTGGCAAATACTCTTCCCAACTTTCTTTATCGCAATCAGCGGACATACCGGGAAGCTCACCTTCACCCCAGGTAGGGGTACCCAAAATCAGAAAGTCATAGGCAGCAAAAGCATCTGGCTCTATTCGATTGACGTTCAAAGGTTTATCCATTAACTCGTCGTCGAACTTTCTTTTAATGAGTTTCGCTATCTTGCGGGTATTACCGGTGTTTGAACCAAAGAATATGCCTATTTTCGCCATTCTGGACTCCTGAGTTTATTGATTAAGTTTCACTTATTTGGAACAGCAGGAAGTGCGCCATTTACCCCTGTACACAACAATAAATAAACTATTGATTACAAAGGTTTTTTTTATATACAACAAATTAGCGAAGGAGCGATTACGGCAATAGAAGAACGAAATAGTACAATTGTTGGGTTTGCTACATCAGCCATTGGCAGCTGCATTCTCAATGATATCGAGCACCTTGGGCCTGGACTGCCTGTTTGCGGGAATGTTGTGCACTTCCAGACACTGGCCATTCTCTGACTCTTTTACATCCAATACACAGACCCTGACCCCACTCAGCGACGGCATTTCAAACATCGTTGTATGAAGTGCCTGCTCTAATACTGAACGGAGACCGCGAGCGCCCGAGTGGCGCAGATTCGCCTCGTTGGCAATATATTCGAGAGCGGCATTGCTCACTTCCAGGCTAACACCCTGATAAGAAAATAACTGGCGATACTGTTTTAGCAATGAATTTTTAGGTTCAACCAGTATTTTAAGCAGCGCTTCTACATCAAGCTCGTGGAGTGAAGCAGTAATGGGAAAACGCCCGATAAACTCCGGAATTAAACCAAAGGCCTTAAGGTCATCTGGTAGCAGGTTTTCGAAAATATTTTCTACCTTAGCCGGCTCCCGGTGGCTGCGAGTATGAAATCCTATGCTGCTTTCCTTTGGCCGCAAGCGCTCGACAATGATCTCATCCAGCCCGGCAAACGCACCTCCAACAATGAACAGGATATTTCGAGTATCCAACACCACGTCTTCAGAATTTTCGCGCCGGTGCCCCGCCTTGGGCAATTTCAATTCACTCCCTTCTACCAGCTTTAACAAGCTCTGCTGAACGCCCTCTCCGGAAACATCGCGGGCACTGGTGCCCGCACTGCCGCTTCGGGATATTTTGTCAATCTCATCGATGTAAACGATACCCCACTGCGCGTGTGACACGTCTCCATCAGCCGCGTCCAGAAGACGAATGAGAATGGAGTCGACATCGTCCCCCACATAGCCAGCTTGCGTCAGGGAAGTAGCATCGGCGGATACGAAGGGCACACCCAGAATTTTAGCGAGACTGCGCACAATCAGTGTTTTACCACTACCGGATGGCCCCACCAAAAGTACATTGGATTTCTCGATCTCTACCAGTTCGTCCAGCTCCTTGAAACTCTCTTTCCTGGAATGGATCAAGCGCATGTAGTGATTGTACACCGCAATAGCAAGCGTTTCTTTCGCCAAGGCCTGCCCGATGACATACTCATCGAGGTGCTTTTTTATTGCCACAGGAGTATGCAATTCAGGCTGGAGCGCATTGTCTTTCGCACCTGGTGCCCAACTGGCTACTACCTGATAGGCAAGTTTGACACACGCTTCACATATTCGTCCGTCATTTCCAGAAATAAGCGGCGTATGGATATTTTTTTCTGCTCCGCAAAAGGAACAACTGACTTCGTTCAGCTCAGCCACTCAACCTTTCTCCTTGCGGGGAGCTTTGCTTGTTTATCAGCTGGTTAAGCCAGCGGCGCTGTTCTTGTTTTCGCTTACGATTTTCAAGGCTCTTTTTAAGTTTTTCCTGCACCTGCGGTAAGGGCGCTGTGGACTCTGGCTGGATAGCATCACAGCGTACCAGATGAAAGCCCAACGGAGACTCCACAACAGGGCTGAGTTCTCCCGGAGACAACAGAAATAACGCCGACTCCACTTCCGGGTACAGCACGCCAGATTTAACTTGCCCGAGTAATCCCCCCTTTAACGAAGTTGGACACTCGGAATGCTTGAGCGCCTGCTCTTCAAACCTGTCGGGTTTGCTTGTTAAGCGTTTCTCGATCATTGAAATTTTCTTCCAAGAAGCCGCTCTGGAATTTTCCTGGGTGTCTTCATTGATGGTCACCAGTATATGCCGACCCGTGCGAATTTCAGGAACCACGAATCTCTGAAGGTTCATGTAATAAAAGAGACTAACTTCTGTATCGCTCACACTACCAAATTCACCGCTTACCATATCCAATACGGCTTCTACATGTAATTCCCGGGACAGCGCCTTATAATAAAAGGCTTCGTCAATACCTAATTTCGCAATATCGTCCAAAAACTCTTGCTCGTGCTGATAACGGCCTTTTATTTCCTCGAAAGCGGTCTCAATTTGAGCGTCAGATACTGACACACGCGAGGCTTCTGCGCTTGACAACACAGCCTCTTCTATTGCAATTTTTCGCTGAGCTATTCGCAAGGCATCCTGATGTTGTTGAAGATCAAGGTCATCCAATGACTTCTCGTATTTTTCGTATGCCACTTTAAAAACTTGATAAGTGAGAGTTTGATTCATTGCTGTCACCCCCTTCCCGGCTGCATCTCTACGGCTACCAGAGCTGCCTCAGGCATTTGAAACAAGCGACTGTTAAAATGTACGTGGTAACTAACCTTTTTCTTCTCTGAGTCACGAAGTACCTTCATCACCAGCCCCTGCTGGTTTTTCTCGATAATCGTTTCACCGTCCACCACCAAAGGAATTTTGCTGATAACCTTCTGGTTAAATTCGAACTTGTTTTCTACCCAGGGCGCGGTGGACAAAATAAGCTCTTCCCCACGACAGCCAACGGTTTTACCTTCACTCATAAACCTTACGCTGTATATAAGCTGGTCCTGTAGATAGACACCGTAGTCATCAACAAAGCCTATCGAACCGCGCTTAATCAACATTTCGCCTGTGTTTTTACCAGGGTAGGTTCCGTCATTGCGTAAATTTCGGATTACCCGTACCTCTTCACCCAACTCATACTCTGGCCTCATATTCACGATCCTAACAACTCCTCTACTGAAACAAAGGTTGTCTGCGGTTCTTGCCTTTTAAACACTTTAAAAACTTTTTCCGTTTGAGCATTTGAGTTTATAAAGTCTCCATAAGCTTTAGAGAGCAGCAACTTATAGACTTCTGCATACTCTTTATCAGACTTGGTCTCGCTATTGTGAATGTCTTCCTCTTCCAGGTAATCATGAAATCGTTGCATTATATGCAGCCGGTTTACATGCAATACCGACTGATCGAATTCAACGCCAAAATAGTTTAGAAAGTCTTCTGCTGAGCTCAAGTCTTCCAGTTCGCTTTCGAAGTTACTGAGTGACATTATTTAGCCTCCTGTTTTGGCATTGGGAATGTAACAATATCTGCCGTATTATTATCGAGAATATCGAGCAATAATCTGGCGCCTATCCGATCAGCCTCATCCAGGGCAACAACTTTTTCTATCATTTCCCGGCCCTCACTGAAATTCAGCAGGCGTAGTTGAAGGTAGCCTGCGGCTTTCAGTGCAAAAAAATACAACCTGACCATACAAAAAGAGTGGGACAAGGCACTACTGACTGAGGTAATCGTAAGGTCTTTCCAGCACCCTGGGAAACCCACCCGTTTTCCTACAACAGACATAACCCGACCTGCAATTTTCAAGCCTTCGGTATAGCGCCCCTGATAGAAATAAAAGCGGTATAAGCCTATCAAGGTTAACAGATTGCTCTCATCCAAAGACAAGGCACGTAACAATATGCGTTCGCTGTGAGGACCGTAATCTCGTGCAGCTTCGTTTAGCAGTTCTTCCACTTCAGGGTTTGAAGCCCCTTCGAAATACAGCATATCTGCATTAAACTCCTGCAAATCCAAATTTGTTCCCCCGTATGTCTGCACCATTAAAGCGAGCCTCCCAAATAAATCGCAAGGCTATCGCTCATCTGCCTGTAGAATTTATAGAGTTCTTTACGATTTGGCCCACGCTTTGACTCCGTTGAAAAGCGCCTCACACGAGCGAGCAGGTTGGCGGCCTCGAAATCAGTGAGTGTAATGCCCAGCTCACTGTAAGAGGTTCGCAGCTGATGACTGCCAGAATGCTTACCCAAAACAAGACTGTGGTTTCTACCAAGCTGCTCCGGATTCAGTCCTTCATAGTTGATGCGATCTTTCATCAAACCGTCTACGTGAATACCAGACTCATGGGTAAACACGCCGTTACCGACAACACTTTTATGCCAGCTATTGCTACGCCCGGATGCTTTTTCCACCATTCGAGACAATTTGGGAATTTTTTTGGTGTTTACCCCTGTTTCGATTGCGTGGAGATTTTTTAATGCTAAAACACACTCTTCAAGTGGTGCATTTCCCGCTCGCTCGCCAAGACCGTTGACCGTGGTATTAATGTGACTCGCACCTGCTTTAACTGCAGCCAGTGTATTGGCTGTAGCCAGACCATAGTCATCATGCGCGTGCATCTCCAGCTCCAGGTCTGTACGTTCACTTAAGGCCTGGATGCGGCTATACACACCGAACGGCTCCATCACTCCCAGAGTATCGGCAAAGCGCAGCCGTTTCGCGCCGCACTCAGAAGCCTGCTCGGCAATTCGGTACAGGAAGTCATTTTCGGCTCTGGATGCATCTTCACAGCCGACACACACTTCCAGGCCTTTCTCCCTGGCGAGGGGAACCAGGCGTTTTATTTCTTTCAGCACCCACTGCCGATCCTTATTGAGTTTATTTCGAATCTGGATATCTGATGAAGGTACCGATAAATCAATCATTTGAACGCCGGTACTGGCTGTGGCCATCAGGTCGTGCTCGTTCATTCTGGCCCAGGCCAGTAAGCGCGCAGGCAAACGCAAACCGACGATAGTGCGAATCACCTCACACTCCTCTTCCCCCATTGCTGGGATTCCCACTTCAAGCTCGCTTACACCGGTATCCGCCAATTGCTTTGCAATAGCGATTTTCTCCTGCGCTGTAAACGCCACACCCGCGCTTTGCTCACCATCTCGTAAAGTAGTATCGTCGATCACAACCTGGGTCATTGTTTAAACCTTATATTTCAACGTATCACAAAACGCAAATATCGTTCCTCAAACTCCAGTTTAATAAACCCTTATAATTCAATCACTTACAAACATGCCAGCGCCAAATTGGCATTATTATGTATAACAAGCACAAGACAATGTCGGGTCTACTACAATTGCTTCAAACAAAAAAAAGCCGCTGTATAGCGGCTTAAGGTTCCATTTTTGGAGGAGTAAACTGGTAAAAAAAGGCTAGGATTCAGGCGTATATCGGCGCGAAAGATTTTTCCTCATCAGCAGGTCCGTCACCTTCCCAATAGGGTGAAAGCTTTCTCAGCTTGGAGACAATCGGAGGAATGGCCTCAATAACCCGCTTGACTTCTTCTTCGGTGTTGTAACGCGAAAGTGAGAAGCGAACTGTTCCGTGCGCAGCAGTGTAAGGAATCCCCATTGCCTTCATCACATGCGAGGGCTCAAGTGAGCCGGAAGTGCATGCGGAACCACTGGAAGCAGCAATACCGTGTTTATTCATCAATAACAATATCGCCTCCCCTTCAATATATTCGAAGGCAATGTTCGCTGTATTCGGTAAACGGTTATCGATATCGCCTGTGACAAAGGCGTTGGGAACCGCCTGCAAAATGCCTCTCTGCAACTTATCTCTCAATGCCCGCACATGACTGTTTTCGAACGCCATGTGCTGCATTGCCAGTTCGGCAGCTTTACCCAAACCAACAATGGCCGCCGCGTTTTCTGTTCCTGCCCTGCGACCTCTTTCCTGATGACCGCCACGCAGAAGCGGACGGAAACGTGTGCCGCGTTTAAGGTATAAAACACCAATGCCTTTTGGTGCGTGTAATTTGTGGCCTGATAACGACAGCATATGCACCGCGCTGTCTTTTAAACTAATGGGCAGTTTACCGACAGCCTGCACAGCATCCGTGTGGAACATGACACCGGCGTTTTGAGCCATTTCTGCCATTTTCTCAATAGGGAATATGGTACCCGTTTCATTGTTGGCCCACATAACACTCACAAGCGCAACCCTCTCACTCAACAGCTTCTGATATGTGTTTAAATCCAGGCGCCCTTTTCCGTCCACTTTAAGGTAGTGAACCTTAAACCCCTGAGTTTCCAGGTTCTCACACAAGTTAAGTATTGCCGGGTGCTCTACCTCAGTAGTAATAATTTCCTTTCTATCCGGTTGAGCCCGCAATGCAGATAAAATAGCGGTCGAATCAGATTCAGTACCACAGGAGGTAAAAATAATTTCGGAGTCGTGTTCTGCTCCCAACAGGGTCTGTATAGTCGTTCGCGCTTTTTTAATCGCCAGCCCGACCTTGTTGCCAAAGCTGTGAATTGAAGAGGGGTTGCCAAACTGCTCGGTAAAAAAAGGCAACATCGCATCGAGCACTTGCGGGTCGACCATTGTGGTAGCGTTGTTATCCATATATATATCATTCATGACTATACCCCCACCAGTTTATTTAACTGCTCTTCAGAGACAGGAATCACCTGGACAAACTCACCCAGCGCCTCCATTAACTTTTGTTGAATACCACCTACTGTAGCCGTTGCCAACTGACAGCCAACACATGCACCAACAAGTTTCACGTAGATATTTTTTTCATCCACATCCACCAGCTCAACATCACCGTGATCCCGCTGTAGCGACGGTCTGATCTCCTGCAAGGTTTTCTCGATGATTTTTATGCGTTGAACCATGGTGAGTTTTGCGACTTGCGGCTTTTCCGGCGGGGCTTCCGCCTCTTCTTTTACCAGCTGCACAACATTCTTCTTACTCGCGGCAATGGGCGCAGGAACAAACAACTCCCCACGAGCCTCCATTTCCTCTGTGAGAATCTGCTCAATGGACTCGTGACATGAAGAGCATGCTCCGCCGGCTTTGGTATAATTTGTCACATCTTCCACACTGGATAGCGAATTAGCCCTAATGGTATCCCGCACCATCACATCATCAACTGCAAAACACTTGCATATAAGAGCGCCCTCTTCGTGGTCGTCTTCCAGCGTTTCACCACGATAATTCGCCACAGCGGCCTGAAGCGCTTCACGCCCCATCACCGAGCAATGCATTTTCTCCGGCGGTAATCCATCCAGAAAATCGGCTATATCCTGGTTGCTTATCTTTAGCGCATCATCCAGGCTCAAGCCTTTTACCATTTCAGTCAGGGCGGACGAAGACGCTATCGCCGAACCACAACCAAAGGTCTGAAAACCGGCATCCAGAATGGTGTCTGTTGCGTCATCGACTTTAAGGGTGAGCCTGAGCGCATCCCCACAACTGAGAGAACCGACATCACCAACGGCATTGGCGTCTACTACAGCACCAGCATTTTTTGGGTCGAAAAAATGCTCTTTTACTTTTTCAGAATAATCCCACATATTTTGCACCTCCAGTTGTAAACTGGTCTTTTGTCCTGCCCCGCCGGGCGATTGAATTTACAGCCTTGGCCCGCACGCACTTACGGAATACGCCTCGACTGCAGGTTTAACAGGAAAATGATTTCCCACAACCGCATGCTTTGGTGGCATTCGGGTTTTCAAACTTAAATCCACTGCCTTCCAGGCCTTCAACAAAGTCGACTGTTACTCCCTCCAGCATACTTGCACTGTTTTCATCAATAAGTACCGTAACACCGCCACAGTCGAGCTGCTGGTCATTTGCTGCAGAGCTTTCTTCAAGTCGCATAATGTACTTGAAACCCGAACAGCCCCCACCTTCCACTTGAATTCGCAAGCCGACTATGGGTTTATTCGCGCCAGTGATAAAACGATCCACAGCCTCTACGGCCCTTCCCGTTAACGAAATCATATGTTCACCCCTTCGCTGTCTTTCTGAACTCCCCGCTTTTGGCAGAGACATTGCAGATATCAAATTGAGCTTTTCCCCCTGGAAATTGCAAGCCATGTGCCACAGGCTTGCAGCAGCAAAAACTGCTGGATTTTCAATCACTTGGAGAAATGCTCAAGAATTAAAGAGATGTTCTAAAGAAAACCACCCTAGTACTTTGTAGGGTTTACGACACGGGAGAAATCAATGCTAAGCGAAGACCTTGCCCCTGGCGATATTGTCTATGCAGCGACAAATATTTTTAACGACGGCACCGTACCTGGCGTGAGCGACGAGGCAATACTGGCCAGCGAAAGTCAACGCGGTGTGATCATAAATACCGGGTATATGGCAGATTCACCAAAAAACGTGGTAATACTGGTGAGATTTGAAACGGATAGTGAATTAGGGCCAGCTGTCGCCTGTTCGCCAGAAGAATTGCAAATTCTGGCGGAACAGTAGAGCTACAAAAAGGGGGCACGCGAGACCGTAGTTGCCCCTTCGATTATCTGCAACAGAATATATGGGTGGGCTTGAGTTAATCAGGCCTGGTGCAGACATGAATCCGCTATTTGCCGCTGCCGCACCTCAAACGGAAGAAAATTTGTGTCGCAAAGGCAGTAAAACTACCATAGCTCCTTTGGAGCCAGTTTGTCGGCATAGATCTCCCCTGCCAGTATGTGCTGCTCTATGATTTTGGCAACATCCTCAGGCTCAAGCCAGCCATACATGGTTCCACCGGGGTAAATAACTACGTTGGCACCCGCCTGACAGGGGCCAAGGCATCCTGTGGGCGTTAATAAAACATTTTGTAAATTACGCTGAATCAGTTCTTGAGAAAACTTGTTATACACCGCTTCGCATCCACGGTTGTTACAACTGTTTCGCGGGTGGCCCGGCGGCCGCACGTGCATGCAGATAAAGATATGATGTTCTGGTTTTGGCATTTACAGCCTCTGTACTAAAGATTTATTTGATATAGATGATGGGACAACAGAGTAAAAACAAGATTCAGGCCTTAGCCTCAGCGAGCTTCAGCTCTGCTGCTTTCCATGCTTCGCATGCTGCAATGGTTTGCTCGGCCAGATCCGCTAACTGTGGGTAATCATTCCAGAGAGACTCCTCGACAACATCGTGGACCTTTGCTGCCCATTCTGATGCGATACGCTTTCTCTTTTTTGCCTCTTTATTCAGGGCTTTCAATTCAGGCTCATTCACGGCATCGTTCCTCCATTTAGAGATTCGCTACTTCACGATATTTATCAATTAAGCTGACAGCCCTGGCGATGAGATTTTCGGCTTCACCAATGAGTTTATCCGCCGAGGGGAAACCAAAACGGTGGATATCCCTAAGCGTCTTATCCAGAACCACCAGCTTGCCAGCGGTAATTACCGCGCGGCCAAAACCCTCGTGAGTCAAGTTAATAAGCGGTACCGCCATAATACCTGTTTCATGCTCAATCATTTGCGCGATCCCGTTGTAATAGGCTTTCACTCTGGAGACGACAATTTCATCGGGGTCGCCAACTATTGGGATTTCTCTGCGGCGCTCTTTAGTGAGAATAATGGGGTCCAGCACCTTTGCATCACTCCAGGTATCACATGTGCCATAACTATCCAAGGCTCGTAACTGAATGACCATATTCTTAACAAACGGATGCCCCAAAATTTCTGCACCTTCGTCAATAACAGCTTCTTCAATCATAAATCACCTTTTTCCTGTATTATTTCTGTAATTCATATTCATGCCCACGCGCACCGTTCTGTCGCACAATCGCCCTTGCCAACCAATGCGCAGGCCCATTCTGAAGCTCCTTTTGAAAAGCTTTAATCAAGGTTTTTATGGAAACATCCTCGAGTACTTTAAGAGGCTGAATTTCCATTTCCAACAGCTGCCTAATTGCGGAAGCACCGCACGCACGGCAATAAACGGCTACACACCCGCTGAGATAACTCAGTTTTACTGCCAGTTTGTCGTCCGCGTCCTCACCTTCAATCTCAGCAAACTCTGCAACACTGAAAAATGTTGCGCTTCCGGGGCCTACGGTGTAGATCACAATGGATTTTGCCGTACCGAAATGTTGATTTACGTTTTTACCGTCGTCGCTGGCAAAAGCTACCCGCAAACCCGTTTCAGATTCCGTTTTACCAACCAGGCTTAAGCTGCGGGTAATGTTCGACATCAGTGATAAGCCATTTCTTCTTCGGTACCAATTGAATCCGCTCTGTCCTTCAATGAAAGTATTGATCGATACGCCTGCTTACCTTCGTGCTGCTCTACCATTAAATTGGTGATATCAAACAAACACTGCTGACTGGCGCGATAGCCTGACCAGCAACGCTGAAAGCCACCAATTAAATCGTATTGTGGAAAACCTATGCGTAAAATTGGAATACCAAGCCGTTTAGCACTGTTTACCGCGTGGCTGTTCCCTAAAAAAAGCTGCGCCTGGTTTTCCGCAGCAAGCAACTCAGCATCTTCCAAATCTCCAATCTTGATCTGTTCGAGGTCGCAATTAAGCAATGCAGCGTTCTTGTCTGCCATTCTAGCCGGTACTACTGCACACACCGTTTGCGCCCCCATACCTTTTAACAGCTGGTGAAAGCCCAGCAATAAATCAGGGTCTGCCGCGATAGCGACACGGGTTTCCCCAAGCATAAAGTGAGTGTCCAGCATGGCGTCCTGGAGCTGGCTTCGGTGACGCTGCCATTTAGGCGGTACATCCATGCCACTAATTTGTGAAAGGCACATTAACCAGTCATCGACAACATCCAGCCCTAACAGATGCCCAAAACGGTAATCAGGTACTCCCGTTCTTTCCCGCAAACTATCTGCAGCAGCAGACAGGCTTTGCCCAACAACAAGCGTGGCAGAACTTTCAGGAGCGGTGACAAGATCCCTGATAGACGTTCCACCCGTGGAGTTGGGGTTAAATTCATTTTTCTCCAGGTGACCGTCCATTGAACCCGAAAGATCCGGTATCAGCATAGGACGCAAGCCGAAACTTTCTATACTCTCCGTGATGTATTCCAGGTCACCGGGAGTCAGGTTTGCGCCACACAAAACATTAACCTGCTTCTTGCGAAGGCCCACCCTGCCTCTAACCCGGGGAACGAGGGTTTCAATAATAGCCTTAACTGCAAGAGCAAAACCGCTTTCGAAACTGCCAGCATAGTCGGGTGTGTTCACAGGCACCACCGCCATATCGTCGAATTGCGGGTATCGTTCTCTAAAATCCTTTACGGCCCTGAGAATATCGCAACCCTGAGTTTCAGCCAGACCGGTTGTTACCAAGCCAATCAGCGCCGGGTGACTTTTTTCGGCAATGGTTTTTATGGCTTCAATGACATTTTCATCTGCCCCCATCACCGAACTGACATGATCCATTGCCGTTGTTTGCAGGGGTATCGGTTCGCGAAAATGACTGACATAAAAAACTTTTGCGAAAGCCGTACAACCCTGGGCGCCGTGCATCAGCGGCATGCTGTTATTTACGCCTAAAAAAGCCAAAGCACCACCTATCGTTTGGCTGCTTTTTAAAGGGTTTACAGATAGCGCCTTGTTGCGCTTGATGAGTTCAGCCATTGTCTAATTACCCCTCTTCCTGACGCTTTAGTGGCATTTCTGATGTCAATGGTATGGCGAGTTTATTCCCCGCACTTTCCCAAGGCGCTTCTTTTCGCGCGGCCTTCCATACGGGGTTTTCCAGAGCAATCCGCAGTTGTTGCACCAGCTCGAGCATGCCCTCATAACCGGCATAAGCATATTCCCGCTCCTGGTTGATGTGTAAAAATGGCACTCTGGCCTTTAAGGAGGTATACATATTTCGACCGCCCGCAATTAAAATATCGGCTTTGTAATCGGCTACTGTCTTCAGCAATATTTTTGGATTACCCTCTTCCAGCATTACTGCATCGTCGCCCATCAACTCACGTATTCTGGCCTTATCCTCTTCTGTGGATTTGCGCGTACCTGTTGCCACCACCACCATTCCCAGATCCTGCAGCGCGGAAATTACAGACCAGGATTTAACACCACCGGTGTACAATAGAACGCGCTTGCCTTGTAAGCGGGGCTTCCACTCGGCAAGCTTATTACGAATATTGCGTTCCTCGCGCTCGATCAGTCTCTCGGTGCGTTCAGTAAGGCTGGGGTCTCCGATAATACGGGCAATATCGCGCAAGGCGCGGGAAGTATCGGTGATACCGTAAAAACTACCTTCGAACCAGGGTATAGCAAAGTTTTCCTGAAGCTTTCGCGCAACGTTTAGCATGGCTTTAGAGCACACGATCATACTGAGGTCGGCGCGATGCATTGTCTGCACTTCGTGAAAGCGGGCATCACCCGATAGGGAACCGAGCACCCGAATACCCAATTCATCGAACAGCGGAAGTACATTCCAGAACTCACCTGCAATGTTATATTCACCAATCAAGTTAATATCGTAAACTTTAATCTCGGGATCGTGCGGGTGTGTGGGCTTGGGCTCTGGCTCTCGGGTACCAATCACATACTTAAACATGGTCTCACCGGCGATACGATTGCCCAGGTTTTTGGTACCATAGAAACCGGCGGAATCGACCGGTACCACAGGAACACCAAAACGTCGTTCCGCCTCCTTACTTACAACCTCTATATCATCACCTATCAGAGCTGGCACGCAGGTGTTATACACAAAAACGGCAGGGGGATGGTATTTCTCTACCACTTGCTTTATACCGTGAAAAAGCTTTTTTTCACCGCGCCCCATGATCACATCCTGCTCACTGAGATCCGTTGTCATTCCTATACGAAAAAGGTGCGGCCCGCTAGAGCGCGATCCCCTGTTGTCCCAGGAGCTGCCAGAACAGGATATTGGGCCGTGAACAACATGGGCGACATCCGCAATGGGTAACAGCGCAATTTGTGCACCGTCGAAGGCACATCCACCTGCTGCGGCACCAGGTTTTGGTCTGGAGCAACCGGACTTCTCTTTAGCGTTATGTTCACAGGCCGGCTCATCCAGTAATTCAGCAATATCATGGTTTTTCATAGCTATCTCGCCCTTAGAGCCTCATCTTGATGTTAGCAAACCCCGTTGCAAGGGCTGTTCCAATAGCATTGCCATTGAATTCCCGCACTTTTCGATGGCGTTTTGTCGCGTTTACGACAATCCCCTTGAGGTATTACCACCAAGCTTTTAGCAACATACGCCTGCGAGGTAGTCATCGATTTCCCTGGCTGCGGTAACTATTAACCCGGCAATTAAATAGATGATCCTATCTATTTAATTGCACGCCCTTGAAATACTGGCGCAAATGTGTGAATTTGCTGGTATTTCAAGGGCTTACATTGCCCTGCGGGCAATGGCGGCGCTTCCGTGCGCCGCCTATTAA
>CAJIBL010000167.1_pt1 | contig 29277 bp, 27 predicted proteins | sample 9199351 | NCBI WGS metagenome assembly CAJIBL01 (sample SAMEA7708304, study PRJEB35096) | sediment metagenome | biome: marine neritic benthic zone biome [ENVO:01000025]; feature: sediment [ENVO:00002007]; material: shallow marine sediment [ENVO:03000034] sea grass bed [ENVO_01000059] ...
AGCATCGCGCCATGGATGGCGCTTATTAGAGCAACGCAGGAGCAGTTGCCGGGGGATGCTGGCGTAGAGCTTACAGGGACGTACTTGCAGCGTGTAGCAGTGGCAAATACCGGATTCATGTCTGCGCCAAAGCTAGTAATCTCCAAGCCCTTTTAAAATCGAGAGTTTCGACCTGGAGACGAAATAGTTAATGGGACAGCAATGAGTGGTTTTATAATACCTCAATGTTGATACAAACCTCACATTTACTTGGCTCTACTCTTTATCGAGGTAGGATTGTATCGCCTTGAGCAAACGCTCACTTTCACTGTAAAACTCACTGCAAAGGGAGTCCAGATTCCCGCCTTGGTTGGCGGCAAGTTCAAGCTGCGCTGAAACCCGTTGCAGCTCTTTACCACCCACCTGCCCCGCACTGCCTTTGATGGAGTGCGCCAGAAAGCTTATCGACTCTCTATCTGATTTCTCAACAGCGATATTGAAATCATCCATCACTTTAGGTATTCGTGAGCTGAAGCTTTTTAATAAGATTCTTGCACGATCCTCTCTGCCTTTTAGGGTTCGAATCAGTGCATCTTTGTCCCAGTTATCGTGCGAAGTCTCACTCGCAGCAACCAGCAATTGCTGCTCTTGATCGCCGTATTCCTGCGGCTCTATAGCGACCAGCCACTTCCTGATTTTAATTTCCAGCAAATCAGGGTCAATGGGCTTGGAGATGTAATCGCTCATACCCGCATCAAAGCACTTGTCCCTATCCCCCTTCATGGCATTGGCAGTCATGGCGACAATGGGAATCTCGCTGTAGCCACTGCCTGACGCCCCCGCACGTATTTGCCGCGTCGCCTCGTAACCGTCCATTTCCGGCATTTGGCAATCCATTAACACTAGTGAATAGTGGTCATTTTCCCTTGCGCCTTTTAGTGCACTGAGGGCTTCCAGACCATTGCCGACCACATCCACTACCAGCCCGGTATCGCTTAACATCATTTTAGCGACATCCTGATTAACCGGGTTATCTTCTACTAACAGTATTCGAGGTGCTTCGCGACCTGAGGCCTTGTCTATAAAGGGCACCTTAAGATTATCAGGCTGCCGCAAAGTGCTTACCTGCGAAGGGCCTGTAGCCCCGGACAGTACACTATTAATACATTTTGCCAATCCAGCTTCATTGATTGGCTTCGATACGTAGCCACTGAATCCTGCTGCTGAAAATTTGTTGGTATCGTATTCGCTGATGCGGCTCAGAACGATATACGCATTTTTACTGGCGTCCATTCGCTCATTTAGAGCACCAATGAACTCATCCCCGTTCATTTCGGGCATGTGCTGATCAACCAGAATCAACTCGCCCTGAGAACACCTATCTCCCGCACTAAAATAATTCAGAGCCTCGGGGCCTGAATTAAAAATAATAACTTCCGCCTGCCAGCGCTCCAGCAATTGCGAAACAAACTGAGCGTTGGCATGGTTGTCCTCTACCAGAATGATACGTTTCCCTGCAAGCTCTGGTGGCGAGAAATCAAGCTCTGGCCGTTGATTTTTATTCCTCTCAAGCAAGACGTTAAATCGTATTTCAGTTCCACGACCTAACTGACTTGAAGCGCTAATGCCTCCCCCCATCTGCTCACACAATTTTTTTGAAATAGCCAGGCCAAGGCCGGTACCACCGTAATTTCTGGTGGTAGATGCGTCTACCTGAGTGAAAGGGTCAAACAAATCCAGCAGTTTATCCTCTGGGATGCCAATCCCGGTATCAGAAACACTCACCTCCAGATTGGCTTTATCCCCCTCGAAGCTCAATTTGCAGAGGATGATGACTTCACCCCGTTCTGTGAATTTTATTGCATTACCGACCAGGTTGGTCAATATCTGCCGCAGGCGACCGGGGTCACCAAGCACCATAGGTTCAGTTACCTGCCTTTGGTCCAGTATGAGTTCTATCTTTTTCTCTTGAGCCCGCATTACCATCGACTCAGCAAATTCGTTAAGCTGATGGTTAAGGTTAAACTGAATCTCTTCAAGCGTAATTTTATTGGCATCAACTTTTGAAAAGTCGAGAATATCATTGATTATCGTTAGTAGTGTTTCTGAGCTGCTTATTGCAATTTTTAATTTGCGATACTGCTCGTCATTCAAGGATGAACGCGACAGCAAGTTCAGCATCCCCATGATGCCATTTAAAGGCGTTCTAATTTCGTGGCTCATTATCGCAAGAAACTCACTTTTTGCTCTTGCAGCAGCCTCTGCATGGTCTTTTGCGCTAATAAGGTCTTTTTCGGCCTGCTCCCTTGCTTTAACCCCTCGCACACCTGCCACATACTGCGCAACACTTGCCATAACCGGGCTGAGGTAATTAATGTCTTCTCCAGCATATCCGCGGGCAGAATTACCCAGCATAACCAAAGCAATGCCTTGATCAACACTGCCAACAGGAAAGACCAGTAAACTGTCCAGGCTCCCCTGGCCAAAATAAAGCTGCTGATAAACAGAGTCCTCTGGAACAAAATTCTCGATTACCGGGTTCAAATATAGGGTGCCATCCACAAAAAACCGTTCAAACTTGTTCAGGCTCAACTCAGGGGCAGAGCACTCCCCCGGCTTAGTCTCACCGTCCGGTACAACTGAGCACGACCACACCTTGAGCACAGGACCGCTCTCGCGGTAAATAATTTCTGCAATAAAACCATATTGGCTTCCGGAAAGGTCCAGCAGCGCACGTAAAAACGGGGATAAAGTTTCCCTCACATCCTTCTGCTCAATAAAGCTGGATTGCAATTGAGAAATTGCGCGAAGCATACGCATTTGATATTCGAGCTCAACGCGCGTATGCGCCATATTTTCTTCGATTAACTTGCGAGCGTTGATATCCTGGAACGAACCGTAAACACGAACACACCTACCATCCTGAAAGACAGGCTTTCCAGTAGCACATACCCAAACATCTGCACCCCGCTCTGTTCGTACCTGAAGCTCTTCACTGAATTCCAGCCCCTGCTCCATCGCCAGTTGCATCGCATGTTCGATAGTGGTGCGACTTTTTCCCGGCTTGTAAAATGACAAGGCCGATTCCAACATGGGACTATAGTCTTTGGGGACCTGGTGTATGGCTTTGGTCATCTCAGACCATGTAAGACGATTTGTTTCCAGGTTGAGCTCCCAGGCACCGATTCGGGCCTGCTTGCTCATAGACTCCAACATTTCCTGCTGCCGCATCAATTGACTTTTTTCCTTGAGCAATTCGGTAACGTCTTTTGCCAAGCCATAGATTTTCTCGGTCTTTAGATCGGGGCTAGCGTTCCATGATAAATAGATGTATTTACCCTTTTTACAGCGGAAGCGATTCGCAAAACCCGTTACCACCTCACCGGCAACCAGCTTATCTAGAAAGGTTCGAGTATCGGAATAATCATCTGGATGCACAAACTCAATAAAAGGCTTACTTTTCAGTTCATCTTCACTGTAGCCGAGCGTACTGGAAAACGAGGTGCTAACTTTTTCAAAATACCCGTCCAAATTAAAAATGCAGGGGAAATCAACCGCCAGATCAAAGAAACGCTGTAACTGATACTGGGAATCCAGCAAGGCCTTCTGTGCCGCCTCCCGCTCGGAAATATCTTCAACAATTGACCAGATATATCTATGCCCATTGCGATCTTCCACTAAAACACCATTGAGCTGCACGGGGTACTGGCTACCATCTTTCTTTATATATTTCTTCTCATACGGACCATAGCGGCCGCTATTATTCAAACTGCGTATTTGCTCCGCTTCATCATTTTCATAGTCCCTGGGCGTTAAGTCCCAATAACTGAGCGCTTTGAACTCCTCCGCAGTGTATCCAGTAGGTTTCAATAAGGCATTGTTGATTTCCAGGAACTTGCCTGTTTCAAAATCATTTAATGCGATACCAAGGGGAGAGAGGTCAAAAAGGTATCGGAAGCGCAGCTCCTGCTCATTTCGTCGCTCAACCAGGCGCACAATAATATAGCCAATGAGCACCGCAATAAGCAGCACCGCCAGCTCGGATAAGCGAAAAATAAAGATATTTTCCGCCTGGTTTGACCATCCTGTTTTCGGTTCTGCGGCAAGTACCCACTCTCCAGCTGGAAGTTTGACACTAACCTTTACGGAATTGTCGTTGAACAGCGCTTCATCGCCATAAAAAACTTCGCCACCTTCGCCATGACCATCCTTACCCCGGATAGCCAGATTAATGTTTAGCGTTTCATCAAATAGCCCGCTGGAACGGTAAAATTGTTCGATATCGATTACCGCAGACACTAGCCCCCAGAACTGTCGGCGACCTTCAGCTTCGAAAAATACAGGAAAGCGACCGACAAAGCCTTGGCCACCTTGCTTCAAATTTACCGGCCCAGCGACGACCAGCTCGCCCAGCTCTTTCGCCCGCAAGGCCCCTGCGTATTGTCCAGGAATCGTTCTGTAGTCCAAACCAAGCGCCTTCTCATTTCCCTCCAAAGGATAGATATAACTCAACACCCAGCCACGAGAGGCTCCGATATTCTTCATGTGACTATGGCCACCGAGCAAACGGGCGGAAATGGACTGAAAGCGTTCCTGAGTTAACTCTGGTTCCAGCGAAATCACCGCGACAAGGCCTAGCACTGTCTGCATGTTGGCGTGCAAATTCCCCTCTAGGTTGGCTCGAACCACTGAAAGCTCCGACAATACCCTGGATCTTTCCTCCTGCCTGAAACGCTGGCTGCTAAGCCAGTCAGCAGAGGCCAATATCGCTGCCAACACCAACCATGCAAGCCCCACGGTGATTTTGGCCACACTGCGCTTGCCAGCATTGGTGTTTATTGACAGGGGATCGGTCATGATGAAATGAAGCAAATATGAGTGTTTACTGAGTATAGCTTAGGGCCATGCCACTAAAGGCAGCACCAGCAAGTCGCATATTCCAGCGCTGCGCACTAAGTTAGAACAGCATGCAGGCCCGCTTTAGTTGAAATGGGGGCTCTCTATTAACTTGGCGATAGTTATTGTTAAGTTAATAGGCGGTGCACGGAAGTGCTGCCATTGCCCGCAGGGCAATGTAAGCCCTTGAAATACCAGTAAATTCACGCATTTATGCCAGTAGTTCAAGGGCGCGCAGTTAGATAGATACGATAATCTATTTAATTGCCGGGTTAATAGTGCTGGCACCAGAATTGCTGGAGGAATACTACGCGAGGAATCAATGACTTGTTTTCATTGGGCCGCAACAATCATGTTTAATAGAAAGCTAGGGTTCCGGTGGGTAATTACCACGACTGGTCCGAGAGCTTTCGACCTGTTTAAGGTTGCCACACTACACTCTTACGAGCAGCTTCTTAAAAAGGTTACACGGCGGGATAAAAGCCCGGGAGGCAGGCAAATGGCATCTAAGCCATTGTTTCCTCATTTCGTGTAAGCCCCGGAGGTAATCCATGTATAAGAAACTGCTCACTGGTGTAATCTTATTGTCATCACTTTTTATCCTTGCCTGCTCAGAAAAGGCAACAGAACCCACAAGCCCCGAATCCGCAGCAACGCAAGAGCCTGCGGCAGCCGAAGTTGCCAAATTCAAAATTTGCTGGTCCATCTATGTTGGCTGGATGCCCTGGGATTTTGGTGCGCAATCGGGCATCGTGAAAAAATGGGCTGACAAGTACAACATTGAAATTGAAGTCACCCAGATTAACGACTATATCGAATCCATTAACCAATATACCGCTGGCGCGTATGATGGCTGCACCATGACCAACATGGACGGCCTTACTATTCCCGCTGCTGGTGGCGTTGACTCCACAGCCCTTATCGTTGGGGACTTTTCCAATGGTAACGACGGCGTTGTATTGAAAGCTAAAGACACGCTCGCAGACATTAAAGGCCAAACCGTAAACCTGGTAGAACTGAGTGTATCTCATTATTTACTTGCCCGTGGCCTGGAGTCCGTTGGGCTTAGCGAGAAAGACGTTAAAGTGGTGAACATATCCGACGCCGATATGGTAGCCGCCTACAGCACACCGGGTGTGACCTCGGTAGTTACCTGGAACCCCTTGCTGAGCGAAATTACCGCCATGCCAAACTCCAACAAGGTGTTTGACTCTTCCAACATCCCCGGCGAAATCATCGACCTGTTGATCGTGAACACTAAAACGCTGGAACAAAACCCTGATTTTGGTAAAGCGCTGGTGGGCGCGTGGTATGAAATCATGGGAGTAATGAGCGCACAGACTGAAGCGGGTGCAGCAGCTCGCACCGCCATGGGTGTTGCATCAGGCACGGATTTGGCAGGCTATGAAGCACAACTGGCCTCCACACAGATGTTTTTTACGCCTGAGTCAGCGGTTGAATTCACCAACAGTGAAAAATTGAAAACCACCATGCAATATGTTGCTGAGTTTTCCTTCGCACACGGCATTCTGGGTGAAGGCGCAAAAGACGCTAACTATATCGGTATCGAAACACCCTCCGGAATTTACGGTGATACCAATAATGTGAAACTACGCTTTAACCCGGCGTACATGCAAATGGCGGCTGAGGGCAAACTTTAACAACTATTGCTGCAGCGCCAATTAGAAGAGCGGTTATTTACAAGGCTTCGCTTATTTGGTGCGTGCAGTTTTATTAAATTTGCAATAGTTATTGTTAAGTTAACAGGCGGTGCAGGGAAGCGCCGCAATTAAACGCATCAGATAATCTATTTAATCGCCGGGTTAATAGTGTCGCTTTTTAGCTGCGCTATCACTACTGTGCCATTACTTTTTTGTCACCTTTTTTAAGGGCTTGCACAAAACAGGCTTTGGCACAGACATAAATCGGTGCTTTCATGCTTAACCGGAAAGCACTAAAGCTCAGGTTGCTTCGGCAATATATCAATCAACAAGCTCAGACAGGCGTAGGGAATATGAAAAAGCTTATTAATTTACAGCCCAAAAAGCCCGTAAGCGTGTTTTTGGGCATTCTTCCGTTTTTTATCCTGCTGCTAATTTATATAGCAGCCTCAGATGCCAGACTGGCAGAGAACCCCAACGACAAGCTATTACCCTCTTTAGGCAGCTTTGTAGAAGCCATTGACCGCATGGCCTTTAAACCGGATAAACGATCCGGGGGCTACCTTTTCTGGCAGGATACCTACAGCAGCTTAAAAAGGTTGTTTACGGGTGTTGGCATCAGCGCGGCTTTAGCCCTGTTTCTTGGCGTTGGCATGGGAGCAATACCCTACTTCAAAGCCAAGCTCTCGCCTTTGGTTACAGCAATATCGCTCATCCCGCCAATGGCAATACTCCCCATCTTGTTTATTATTTTTGGCCTTGGGGAAGTTTCCAAAGTGGTGCTGATTGTTATTGGTATAGCGCCTTTTATTACAAGGGATGTATTGCAACGAGTGACGGAAATTCCCTCTGAACAAATAATCAAGGCCCAAACCCTGGGCGCCAATACCTGGCAAATTATACTGCGGGTTATTTTGCCGCAAATTATGCCCAGGCTGCTCGCAGCCGTGCGACTTTCTCTGGGTGCCGCCTGGCTGTTTCTGATTGCCGCTGAAGCCATTGCCGCGACCGATGGCCTCGGTTACCGAATATTCCTGGTAAGGCGCTACCTTTCCATGGACGTGATCCTACCCTATGTAATGTGGATTACGCTGCTGGCTTTCATTATCGATTACCTGATTCGAATGGCCTCAAATAAAATGTACCCATGGTTCCATACACAGGAGAATTAATATGAGCTATATGAAAATTGAACACTTGTGGAAGGAATATGGTGACCAGGTAGTATTGGAGCAAATCAACAACACCGTGGCAAAAGGCGACTTTATTACCATCGTTGGAGCATCCGGCTGTGGTAAAACAACCTTTTTAAAAATGCTGCTGGGAACGGAATCACCCAGTCGTGGACATATTCTGTTGGATGGCCACCCCATCGCAACGGAGCCCAACGATGAACGCGGCATAGTTTTTCAGCGCTACTCTGTTTTTCCGCATATGACCGTATTGCAAAACGTGATGCTTTCGCGGGAGCTGGAAAGCAGCCCAATACTGGCGCAGCTGTTTGGCAAAGCAAAGCAAAAAGCGCGTGAAGAAGCCAGGGAAATGATTGAGCAAGTGGGCCTGGGCCATGCCATTAACAAATACCCCCATGAACTCTCCGGCGGCATGCAACAGCGTCTCGCTCTGGCCCAGTCGCTGATAAAAAAACCACGAATACTATTGCTGGATGAACCCTTCGGCGCGCTGGACCCGGGTATTCGTACGGACATGCATCAACTGGTGTTAAAACTGTGGAAAGAACATCAGCTGACAATCTTTATGATAACCCACGATATTAAAGAAGGTTTTTACCTGGGTACACGTTTATGGGTATTCGATAAAGACCGCGTAGATCCCCAGGCGCCCAACGCTTACGGGGCGCAAATAACCTACGATTTACCTGTGGGCGAAATTGACAAAGCAACCTACCAGGAAATCGACGAATCCCTCTCCCAACCAGATCAGGAACAAATGGCAGAAGCCGTTTGAGAATACATTATGAGTGACCCTGTTTACAGCTATACCATCCCGCCGGCCAGCCATTGGTCGCTGAATGTCAGGAAGGGTATGCTACTGAAATTAACGGATTTAGAAGGTGGCGCTAACCTGGCAATGATGATGTACAACCCGGACAGCTTGCTGGAGCGCTATAACGCCCCCGACACCTTGAAATGCCAGCACACCTTTAAACTGTCGCGGGGAAACTGCCTGTATTCTGACATGGGCAGAATTTTCTGTTCCATTGTAGAAGACGATCATGGCTGGCACGAAAGCGTGTGCGGCAATACCACTGCAGCGATGATTAAACAGCGCTGGGGCGGCGCGAGCTATCAGCAGGCCCGCAACGAATGGCAGCAAAATGGTTTTGACAGTTTTTTGGTAGAGCTGGCGAAATACGGCCTGAACGAAAGAGATCTAGGCTCCAACCTCAATTTTTTCAGCAAGGTTACTGCCGACGAGCAAGGAAAGCTTTCGCTCGAAGAAAACTCTTCTGCTGCGGGCTCCAGCGTTTCGCTGCGCTTTGAAATGGACACCCTGGTGCTCATGCACACATGCCCTCACCCATTAAGTACCCAGCAAAGCTACCCGCGCAAACCAGTGTTGTGCGAATTTTTTCATGCAGAGGCTGTTTACGACAACGACTATTGCAAAAACTATTGTCAAGAAAACGGCCGGGGCTTTATTAACAACCGCCTTTATCATATGGGGGTGAGATAGATCGCATGATTAAAGAAAGCGAATTTCTACCACGCTCTGCAAAAGAATCCATTACCGTAGCCGCCGGTGACTACCTGCTCAAGCGCATAGCGAAAGGCAGCACCCTTCGCATAACCGACCTTGAAGGAAACCAGGCTGCCGACACGCTTTTTTACAATGCGCAAAACACTGCAGAACGCTATAGCGCGATGGATACCATCCGCGAGCAAGGCAATGTATATTTAACCGCCGGCAGCACGCTGCTATCGAATTTTTGCAATCCTATGTTACGCATTGTTGCTGACACCTGCGGCCGACACGACACCTTGGGCGGAGCCTGCGCCACGGAGAGTAATACCGTGCGCTACGACCTTGAAAAACGTTGCATGCACGCCTGCAGAGACAGCTGGATGCTGGCCATCGCCGAAAATGAAAGTCTGGGCCTCACCAAGCGGGATATTACCCACAATATCAATTTCTTTATGAATGTTCCTATTACCCCTGAAGGCGGACTTACCTTTGAGGATGGTATTTCGGCACCGGGTAAATATGTTGAGCTGGAAGCTGAAATGGACATCTTGGTTCTCGTTTCCAACTGTCCTCAGCTTAATAACCCCTGTAATGGTTATAATCCCACGCCGGTAGAAATTAATATTTGGTAAATCATCGCTTGATATAAACCCCTTTAGAAATCGAGCCCCCCGGACGACCGGGCAAGGACGTTTATTCACGCAGGACGACCTGCATAAACATGAGTGCCATTTCATGTTTAAAAAAATCCTGATAGCAAACCGTGGCGCTATTGCCACTCGCATTATCCGCACTCTGAGAAAAATGGGCATCCAGTCGGTCGCCATTTATGCAGAGGCCGATGCCCATTCCCTGCACGTTCAACATGCCGATGAGGCCTATAGCCTGGGTGAAGGCGCAGCCGCCAACACCTACCTGAACACAGAGAAGATCTTCACCATTATTCAACAGAGCGGAGCGCAGGCAGTGCACCCCGGTTACGGCTTTTTGAGCGAAAACGCCGAATTCGTAGAAGCCTGCGAAACCGGGGGTATCGCATTTATTGGCCCCCGGCCTGAGCACATGAAGATGTTTGGTCTCAAACACCAGGCACGTATGCTGGCAGAAGAAAACGCTGTTCCCCTGCTGCCGGGCAGCGGCTTGCTGAACTCTCTTGAGTCGGCAATTGAGCAGGCTAATCTCATAGGCTACCCGGTAATACTCAAAAGTACAGCAGGCGGCGGTGGAATCGGTATGCAGGTGTGCCGCAGCCCGGAAGAGCTTGATCACAGTTTCGATTCAGTAAAACGCCTGGGTGCAAACAATTTCTCCAACGACGACGTTTTTGTCGAAAAATATATTGAGTATGCAAGGCACATTGAAGTACAGGTATTTGGAGACGGAAGCGGAAAAGCGGTAGCCTTTGGCGAAAGAGACTGCTCCGCACAGCGGCGACATCAAAAGGTCATCGAGGAAACCCCCGCCCCGAATATTCCTCAAACAGTGCGTGAACATTTACAGCAAACAGCAACAAACCTGCTTTCAGCCGTTAATTACCGCAATGCCGGTACAGTAGAGTTTATCTACGATCAGCAAAGCGACGATTTCTACTTTCTGGAAGTCAACACGCGCCTTCAGGTTGAACATGGCGTAACAGAAGAAGTATTCGGTATTGATCTGGTCGAGTGGATGGTTTTACTCGCCGCCGGCGAACTGCAGGATATAGAATCACAGAGACAACACTACAAGGCGGCAGGCCATGCCATTCAGGCGCGAATTTACGCCGAAGATCCAAACCACAGCTTTCAACCCAGCGCGGGCTTGCTTTCCCAGGTAGGCCTGCCGGAAAGCAACCTTTCCACTCGCATAGATCACTGGATAGAAACGGGCCTGGAAGTCTCGCCATTTTTTGACCCCATGCTGGCAAAGCTCATCTGCACAGGTGCTACCCGTGAAGGCGCAATAGCAAAGCTGAAATCTGCCCTGCTTGAAACAGATATTCAGGGCATAGAGTGTAATATTGACTACCTGCTTGCCCTGCTCGGCACGGATGAACTCAAACACGGCAAACTCTTTACCCGTTACCTCAACGCCTTCGAGTTTATTCCGGCAAGTATCGACGTACTCTCTGGCGGAACCCTGACAACAATACAGGACTACCCCGGTCGCCAAGGTTACTGGGACGTCGGTGTTCCACCTTCAGGCCCATTTGACAACCTGAGTTTCAGACTGGCCAACCGCATTCTGGGCAATACCGAAGATGCCGCAGCTTTGGAAATTACCCTGCAAGGGCCAAAGCTCAAATTTAATTGTGACACGGCATTCGTATTAGCCGGTGCCCCTTTTTCCGCGCAACTCAACGACCAGGAGATTCAGTTTTATACAATATACCCCGCTAAGCGTGGCGATGTTTTAACAATTGCAGGCACAGAAAATCACGGCGCCAGGGCTTATCTTGCGCTTGCCGGGGGTATCAGTGGTAACAGCTACCTAGGTTCGCAATCCACATTTACCCTCGGCCAGTTTGGCGGATTCAGTGGTCGGGCCTTGCGCACCGGCGATGTTCTGCGTTTAGAGGCACCGGCACAGTCAGCACCGGAAAGCCAGCTGCCAGCGGCGCTTGTACCGGCCATCAGCAATAGCTGGGAACTGCGTGTCATTTACGGCCCCCACGGGGCACCGGATTTTTTTACCGCAAAAGACATAAAAACCTTTTTCAAGAGCGACTGGGAAGTCCATTACAACTCCAGTAGAACAGGAATAAGGCTGCTTGGCCCCAAACCGGAATGGGCAAGAGAAACAGGTGGTGAAGCAGGAATGCATCCGTCCAATATCCATGACAACGCTTATGCTATTGGTACTGTTGATTTTACCGGGGATATGCCTGTTATTCTGGGGCCGGATGGCCCTTCTCTGGGCGGATTTGTCTGCCCGGCAACGGTAATACAGGCAGACTTGTGGAAGCTCGGACAGTTAAAAGCCGGTGATAAAATTCGTTTTGTCGCGGTAAGCCAGAAAAGTGCGATGCAACTTGAACAATATCAGCAAAAGCAATTGCAAAGCTTAAGCTGTTGCCAAGCACCAGAAATTCCGCCCCTCAAACCAGGTTCAATCAGTCCCATTTTGCATACCATTGCGGCAGACCACGAAGGCCCGCAAGTGGTTTATCGCCCAGCGGGTGACAAATATATACTCGTGGAGTACGGGCCTCAAGAACTGGACATACGCCTTCGCTTCAGGGTACACGCGTTAATGCTGGCGCTTCAAAAACAGCAGCACAAGGCGATAAAAGAGCTTACTCCCGGCATTCGTTCTTTACAGGTTCACTACGATAATTTTGCCCTTTCGCTCGATGGCTTACTTGCTCTGTTAATCGAAACAGAAAAGCATCTAAGCAACATTGACGAATTAAGGATTCCTTCCCGCACGGTGTATTTACCCCTGAGCTGGGATGATCAGGCTTGCAAGCTGGCAGTACAGAAATATATGCAATCTGTTCGCTCAGATGCACCATGGTGCCCGGATAACATTGAGTTTATTCGCCGCATTAATGGCTTGCAGAGCGTCGAAGATGTGAAAAACATTGTGTTCGATGCCAGCTACGTGGTGATGGGCTTGGGTGATGTTTACCTGGGAGCCCCGGTTGCAACGCCGCTAGACCCACGCAAACGCCTGGTAACAACCAAATATAATCCCGCGCGAACATGGACAGCTGAAAACTCGGTAGGCATTGGTGGCGCTTATCTCTGTGTCTACGGCATGGAAGGCCCGGGAGGGTATCAGTTTATTGGTCGCACCTTACAAATGTGGAACAAGTACCACTGCACCAGGGAATTTACCAAGCCCTGGCTACTGCGCTTCTTTGATCAAATACGTTTTTATGCTGTTTCTGCCGAAGAACTTAAGGATATTCGTGAGAAGTTTCCACGCGGACAGTATCCACTGCGTATCGAAGAGGGCGAGTTCTGTCTGAAAGATTATGACCGCTTTATGGAGCAACATGCTGAATCCATCGAACATTTCAGGGATAAGCAACAGAGCGCCTTCAATGAAGAACTACTGAGGTGGCAGCAATCAGGTCAAATAAACTTCAACAGCACCAGCCTTGAAGAGAGTGAAGCAGATGAACCCTATCTTGCCAGCGACTGCACCGCCATTGAGAGTCCTGCAGCAGGCAGCATATGGCAGTGGCATAAGGAGGCAGGCAGCAGGGTAAAAGAAAATGATGTTGTTGCAGTGCTTGAATCCATGAAAATGGAAATTGAGGTTCTCTCACCCTGCGATGGCACTTTGCATGAAATAAAAAAACAGCTTGGACAACAGGTACATGCAGGCCAGCTAATTGGAGTGATTAAAAATGATTGATCTGCACAATATAGACCTCACTATCAGCGGCCTTCGAACACACTACCTGAACCGCGACTTCACACCGGAGCAACTTATCACAAGCCTTCGGCACAAGGCCGCCTCGGTAGAAGACAACCCTATTTGGATTCACCTGTTGAATCAGCAGGAAATCACTGTTTTTCTCGATGCCTTAATAGAGAAAGATATCGAGCAATGCCCACTCTACGGTGTGCCTTTTGCGATTAAAGATAATATCGACCTCGCCGGTATTCCAACGACTGCCGCCTGCCCCGCATTCAAGTACCGTGCGACAGATTCCGCATCGGTGGTCCGGCACCTGCTTAACGCCGGCGCCATACCGCTGGGCAAAACCAATATGGATCAATTCGCTACCGGGCTGGTGGGCACCCGCTCGCCTGAACCGTGGGGCCCCTGTAAAAATGCATTTAATTCAGCGCTAATTTCCGGCGGCTCCAGTTCGGGCTCGGCAGTAGCGCTTGCGCTAGGCATGGTCAGTTTTTCGCTGGGTACGGATACCGCTGGCTCCGGGCGCGTACCGGCTTCCCTGAATAATCTTGTCGGCTTGAAACCAACACGCGGTGTTTTAAGTACCCAAGGCGTAGTGCCTGCCTGTAAAAGTCTGGATTGCGTCAGTATTTTTGCACTCAATACTGATGACGCCAATACGGTATTCGATTGCTGCGCCAGGGAAGACAGTCAAGACCCTTACAGCAGAAAAAACCCATTTAATAATGGCCCCCGCTATTACAAAACGAAAACAGACGGGCTGACAATTGGTGTACCAGAGAAATCACAGCTCACGTTTTTTAACTGCGACGAAGCAGAAGTTATGTTCGAGCAACTACTCGAACGCCTGCAAGGCAGTAACTACCAGCTAAAAACCGTTGATACCTCTCCGTTTTTGCAGGCGGCGAAACTTCTTTATCAAGGCCCATGGGTAACGGAACGCTGGCTGGCAACTCAGGGTATTGTGGAGCACAAGGCTGATCAAATGTTACCGGTAATCCGCGAGATTATCAGCCCTGGCAACTCGCCCCTGGCGAGTGACTTATTTTCCGCCCAATATGCACTTCAAGCGCTAAAAAAACACGCTGATGACATACTTCAGGATATCGACGCACTGCTAATGCCAACCAACCCTCGCTACTATTCCATTAGCGAGGTAGAGCAGGACCCGATCCAACTTAACGCAAACATGGGCTACTACACCAACTTTATGAACCTGCTGGACTATAGCGCCATTGCTATACCCGCGGGTTTTTACCAGGCGGGTCCAGGCTTTGGTATAACTTTGTTCCAGCAGGCATTTAGCGATAAAAAGCTGCTTTCCATTGCCTCCGGTATTCAGAATTTATTGCAACTCCCCCTGGCCGCCACCCTTAAAGAGTTTAAAGCCACCGGAGCGCAGGCCACTCAACCGGCGGCAGACACCGTAGAGGTGGTGGTGTGTGGCGCACACCTGGAAGGCCTGCCATTAAACTGGCAATTAACTGAGCGCGGGGCCCAGCTGGTGGAAAAAACCCGCACCAGCCAAAACTATCGTTTTTTTGCTTTAGCGGGCGGCCCCCCGCTGCGCCCGGGCCTGCTGCGAGAAGAAAATGGCGAGACTATTGATGTTGAAGTGTGGCGAATGCCATCCTCCAACTTCGGCTCGTTTGTCAGCGAGATACCGCCCCCTCTGGGTATCGGCAAAGTAGAACTTGAGGACAAACGCTGGTTAAGCGGTTTTATTTGTGATAGCTGGGGGCTCGAGGGTGCGCTTGATATTACAGGCTTTGGAAGTTGGCGAAATTATTTAGGTAGCTTGTAAATGGAAAATGTCTATTTTAACAGCAAGGGCTAACGCTATAGATCTATATTAACCCTTTGAGGCGATAGAAGCAGGGTAAATAGCGAACATTAAGCGCCGTGCTACCATTGAAAGCTCACACCCAGTAGATAGCCACCAAGAGCATAGTCGAGGCTAACAACATCGGATTGTAAATCGACTTCTGCGTAACGATAACCCAGGTTAATATTCAGTAAATTGGTAAGCTTGTAGTTGAGTAAAGCGGTGGCCATAAAGCTATTTGCCTGATCAAGATCATCCGCATAGTCGGCCTGTGCCGCCAAGCTCCACTTTTTTCCAAGCGGCAATGAATAACGAAAAGCCAGTACAGGGCTATGCCAATGCTGCTGCAGGGAAATATTTTTAGAATTAATATCCAGCGGGAAATCGATATTAACATCCATATCGGTAGCAATATGCCGCCATCCAAACAATAACATGAATTTATTATTGACTTCATAACTGGCCGCCAAATCAAAGACACGAAGAATCACACGCGCATCTATGCTGTCGATTAAAATGCTGTTGGGCGTGGTTTGATCAGACATATCCAGGTAAATGATTTCGTTCATTAATCCCCAGCGGCCTTTTTGAATCTGCAGGTTGTGCATATAGGCCATATCCAACACGTCGAGGATTCCGCGTGTCTGACCTCCCGGTTCAACAGGTTCACCAGGAGACTCTTCGAACTCGGCATCGGTTTTAATATAGGCAATCCACGCATAGGGTGTGTAGCGAAATTCCCAGCCATGCGGATCGCGCTCTGACTCAGCAAGCAAAACGTGGGAGTTTAGTATGAGCAAAGCAAACAGTACTGTTCTTATCATCATTGCTGTCCCATAAACTATTTCGTCGGCAGGTCGAAACTCTCGATTTTAAGAAGGCTTTAAGATTACTAGGGCCTGTTAGCACTAACTTTGGCGCAGACATGAATCCGGTATTTGCCACTGCTACACGCTGCAAGTACGTCCCTGTAAGCTCTACGCCAGCATCCCTGCTGGCGAAGGTAGCAGTAACAAACACCGAATCCATGTTTTCACGCTTTGTGGGACAGCAATGTCTTATCAATTAATCGTTATTCTCTCACCATTAACCCGGCAATTAAATACTGGTGCAATGCGTCAGTTACTGGTTTATCAAGGGCTTACATTGCCCTGCGGGCAAAGGCGGCGCTTCGGTGCACCGTCTATCAAGCTGACAGTAGCTTATTGCCAAGTTGATAATTTACCACTTGAGTTTAAAGCCATTTTTTTAGCTTAAATAGCAAGCCCAATATCATAACTAATGCGCAACAAAGCCCGCTTACAATCCAAAACGCCCGCTGATCGTCAGCACCTGGTATTCCTCCAACATTCACCCCTAACAAGCCAGTAAAAAAACCCAGTGGCAAAAAGACTGCAGCAATAATGGTGAGAATATACGTACGCTGGCTCATTTTTTCGGAGACACTATTTAGCAGCTCTTCCTGAACCATTGCAGCCCGTTCCCTCACGGAATCAATATCTTCAATATGGCGAATCAAGCTGTCTGCAATTTCGCGTAGCCGCAGACTATTAGACTCATCCAGCCAACTTAAACGTTCATACGCCAGCCGGTTGGTTGCTTCTCTTTGTGGGGAATAAAATCGACGTAAGGATACCGCCTGTTTTCGTAAAGCCGATAGGGGCAGGCGCAAGCCATTTGAATCGCCAGATAACAATTTATCTTCAACTTCGAGCATGGCATCTTCCAGATGGTCAACAGCAGCGCCCATGCCCATAGATAATAAATCGCTGTATGTCACCACGAGCTCTGCCAGGTTTCGTGGCCCTGTTCCTGAAGCAAACTGGTCTAGAATGTCCTGAGTAGTTTTCAGGTTACGACGATAGGTAGAAATCATGCGTCGACCATTGGTCCACACACGCAACGAAAGCATATCTTCCAGGTTCTCGCCCGGGCTTTCATTCACACCCCGCAGCGCTAACAGCAGAATATCACCCCGCGATACTGAGCGCGGGCGCGTATCTTCCGTGGTCAGGGCATCGAAGGCGATATCGGAGATTCCACTGTGCTTCAGCAGCCAGTGTTGTGCCTCGTTGTGTTCAAAATGAAAGTGTAACCATAAGCAGCCATGCTCGGCCTGCCAGTTTTGTACTTCCTGCCAGCTGAGGTCTCTGGCACCTCCGCTTCCATCCAGAAGTATTGCATGTGATAAGCCAGTTTCTTCCAACATATAGACAGCCTCTTGCATAGAACTGTACGGTAATATATCAGTTTTTACATAGAGGGTTCGAGTCTGGCGGAAAACGCCAGAAATAAGATATTTGGCAGGAACAATTTCAGGAGCAAAAGAAAGCCCCGCTGTCTGAGCCGGGGCAACCGCACTAACAAGGAATGGTTAGTTCCTGTTTCTTTTGTTGGAGCCTAAGTTGGAGCTTATGTTGGAGAAGACTCCATAACATTCTGTTTACCTCGGTGCGCTGCTTAAACCATACTCAATAGTGAACAGCTCGGGGAAGCATTTTCGCTTGTTTTATCCAGTCTTCCACTGCGAGAAGTGGAGGAAGAGCGCGAACGCGCTTATTCTCTGTATTAGCCACTGCCAAAGTATCATATAGGTTTTGTGGGTTTCTTTGTGCCAATTCCGGCACAGTATCGACACCAACCGCCTCCAGCAAATCCGCATACTGTGTTCCAATTCCTTTTACACGTGAGAGATCAGCCCTGTTCACCCAATTCAAAATCTGCTCTTCAGACAATCCTGTGTTCGCTGCGATACCTGATCGCCCTTTCCTTGTAGACCCCATCAGCAACAACTTTTCAATGGAGTTTACGCCTGCTTTTTTAAGCCTTTCCGAATAAACGGGCCCGATTGTTTCGACCTCCACCAATCTCACCATACCACTTCCTTTAATTTGCTAATCTAGCCCGGCATACAATCTCACCGGGGCGAAACCATGCAATAATAGTCTCACAGCAAAACGCGCGTCTCAATACAGCGCCCCAATGTTTAACACGGTTTTACAATCGCACACAAAACGAACCGAACGCCATATGACACCTAAAGCAACAACCAAGGGATAGTGGATACACACACCTTGAGACTTACAAAACTGATATCAGAGGATCAAACAATGAATAAAATCGTTTTTTTCATCATAGTCATTTTATTCCCTTTCGCTAGCAGTAATGCACACGAAATAGATCAAGCTCACATTTCAGTATACGGTAATGCTGAAATGGAAGTCGTTCCCAACCTGATGCATTGGACGGTAAACGTCACCAATAAAGGGACGAACTTGCAATCTGTTTCTACGCAGCACACCCAGTTGGTAAAAAAGGCGATTAATATCATTTCCAGCGCTGGCGTTAAGAAAAACAAAATACAAACCAACAATATGCAATTTGGCGAAAACTGGGTTTATAAAAACCAGTCACGACTAAAAGAAGGCTACACAGCATCAACGAAGATTAATTTCGAACTAACCTCGCTGGAAAAATATGAAGCACTTTGGCTGGCACTGGCAAAAATGCCATAACTGAGTGTAAACAATGTCCGGTACGACCACTCAGAAAAAATATCATTACAACACAAAGTTAGAAAAGAAGCCTTGTTAGCCGCTGAGAAAAAGGCACGTGAACTCGCAGCCACTTTGGGACAGGAAGTTGGCGAGGCACTGGTAATTTCAGAAGACACTGACACCAGCTTCTTTCGACCGGTGAATGCCATGGATGCAAGAAATAGATTTTAATCAGATCAGAGCGGATCAGCAATCTCACCCGGCAACATAACTATAAACATGAGAATTAAGTTAATTATGAATCTTATCGCCAAACAATAAAACAGTACATTACTGTCCCGCAAAGTATGAAAACACCCCTTTGTGGCACAGCAATGACCAGCGATATCAATTAATATTATGAGCAAAACAAACGAAAATCGTCTGCACGACTTTCTTTCTCAGGTCATACCGTTCAGCAGCTCTGAAATAACTGAAGCGCTACCTCACTTTACGTTTCACAGCTTCCCACCCAACAAAATAATATTTTCTCAAGGTGATTTTGCTTATGATGTACACTTCCTCTTAAAGGGTATTGGCCGCTACTATTATATCGACAGGGAAGGAAGGGAACGCAACAAATCACTGGTAAAATCCGGTGGCGCATTTGCCAGCATCAGCACAGTGGTGGAGCAAAGCCCAAGCCCTTTTTTTACTCAGGCACTTACCGCCTGCAATACCGCTTCAATCAAATACTCCCACCTCATAGAACTATCTATGCGCCACACTAACTGGGCATGTTTTGTTCGAGTCATTTACGAACGCCTGGCTTTAAAAAAGGAAAAAAGAGAAGCAAGCTTTCTTCTACTAAGTGCCAGGGAGCGGTACGAGCAGTATATTCATGAGTTTGGCGAAGAGAGCGAACACATTCCCCTCTATCAGGTAGCGATGTATCTCGGTATTACTGATGTAAGCCTGTCTCGAATCCGTCGGGAAATGGGCTTAACATAAGTTAAGGCGAGTCCATTTATTCGGCGCTAGGGTATTCCCCAAATATAAAGGAGAAGCCCTATGAAAAAAATCTTGCCCCCGATATTATTTCTAGCATTTGTAGTGCTCATCGGCCTAAGCAGCTTGCTGCCAGGGTTTTCAGCTCATATTAATTTTCCGCATACACTACTCGGCCTGCCGCTATGCATAGCGGGGCTAGCTTTATCCTCAGCAGGTAAAAAGCTATTTGTCAAAACAGATACCAACATAAACACCTTCCAAGAGCCTGATGTTTTAGTCAGTCATGGCGTATTTAAATACAGCAGGAATCCAATGTATCTCGGATTCATAATAGCCCTGCTGGGCATATCAATCCTTTTTGGCGCAGCTTTTTATTCTATGCTGATAGTCGCCATATTCATTGTAATATGTGATCGCTGGTACATTGCTTTTGAGGAACGCGCAATGCAACAACAATTCGGGAATAATTATATAGAGTACTGTCGAAAAGTAAGGCGCTGGCTTTGAATGTTGGAAAAAGAGAATAAGCTGCCAATATTTTCCTTTCCATACAGAGAGATAATCGAGCGTCTGCATCTAAAGCCTAAAAAGATAAAGATCCTGCAATCCAGAGATGCAAACGTAATATTCAGCCCTAGAAATAATAAGCGAGCACATAGCCCGTCAACAACACCGCAATCCACATGGCTGTGCGCCCAATTGGCCAGGAGCGGGCAAACAGACCAGGCTCCATCTCGCTTGTTTCCGCATCTGAATCCAGGTGGCGGGTGGCGAGTTTGTGCCATGCTTTTAGTACCCTGGCAGCTGCCGCATTCACCAGGACTGCCAACGAGGCCAGAGCAGCCCCCACCTTGCAGATAAAACGATACAAAAATACCCGCCACAACCAATCCGTATCAAGGCTAATAGTCTCTGTACGTCGCATTAGCGGCAGCAGCAGGAAGAAAGCCAGACCAGAGAACAACAGCAACTGAAGATAGAATAGTACTTTACCGGCTGTGTAAGGGGTGTATTCCACTGGATAGGGAAGGAACTGGTAGAACACACCCGGAAATATGCCAATACCTATGCACAAAGCGACAAACAACAACATTGCCGCTGCCATATTCCAAGGGGCATCCTTGGGTCGCAAGCCCGAATCGCGCTGAAAGAAAACAAACCAGGGGAATTTAATACCTGCGTGCAGGAACACCCCCGCAGAAGCGGCGGCAAGCAATAAATAAACCGTAACCAGATGCTCGTCGGCAGCGGCTTGGGAGATCATGGTTTTTGTAGTAAAACCTGATGTTAAGGGAAAACCGGAAATAGCCAGTGCGCCGATAATGCCACAGAAGGCCGTAAGAGGCATGGTGCGGAACAGGCCGCCCAAGTCGGTACATTTGTGTTTACCCGTGCGATAGATAACCACGCCCGCGCTCATAAACAGCAAGCCTTTATATATAATATGGGCGAAGGCGTGGGCGGCAGCACCATTAAGAGCCATTTGAGTACCAATACCAATGGCACAGACCATAAAGCCAACCTGGTTAACAATAGAATAGGCAAGGATACGCCGTGCGTCGTTTTCCAGCAGAGCATAAATAATGCCGTACATCACCATAAACAGGCCGATCCAGATTAAAACCTTTTCACCCGGAAATAAAAGAATCAATGCCAGTACCGCGGTCTTGGTGGTAAACGCCGAAAGAAAAACTGAACCGGTGGGACTGGACTCGGGGTAGGAATCGGCAAGCCAGGCAGAAACCGGAGGCGCAGCAGCATTGATTAAAATACCAATAAGTATCATCCAGGTATCGAAATTGGTCGCCAGCATCGGTTGAATTTCGACGGAGCCGGTGTGCACAACAACACCTTCGATTCCAACCTTTAAAATGATACCGCCCAGGAGATGCATAATGGCATAACGTATACCGGCCGCGCGTGCACCGGGAGTGTTACCGCACCACACCACAATAGTGGAAAACAGGGCCATCAGCTCCCAATAGAGAAACATGCTTATCAGGTCGCCAGCGAAGCTAACCCCAATCGCGCCTGCGGCATAGGCATAAGCCGCCGCCAGCTCATGCCAGCGAGCGGTTTGATAGGCGTAGAGCCCACCCGCGAATGCCATCAGCGCGAAAATTGTTGCAAATAAGCGCCGCAAAGGACTGCCTTCCACTGCCTGCAGCGTGTAATCCAGAAAGGGGACGGTAGCAACTATGCCATCGGGTACCTGCCACACCATCAGCAGGGTTGCCAAAGGTGCGAGCAGCACAACAGCCGTACGCCAGTACGCGCGCAACAGGCCTATTAACAACGCGCCAAAAAGTAAAATTAAAGCAGGCGGAAGGAAATCAAACATCTCCTTGCTCCTGCTTATAATAATCTTCTCCCCGCTTCAAAAACGTGCCCAGCAGCTTGGCAAACAAAACCATTGCAAGGCAGGATAAAAAGCCAAAAGCGGCACCAAAACCAAACCAGGCATCGACACCCACGTAGCCTTTAATTTTAATTAACACTTGCGCCAGTACCGTTAGCACCAGCACACCGGCGAACACTTGCCAGAGCAGGCGAATGGACTTGGGGCGAACCAACCAGTGATCAACTTCGTTTTTGTCCCGCTTTAAATCACTCATGGGCTCACCAATTGCCGCTCGAGGTCGAGGGCGGTTGCATTAAACAGGAAAAAGCCTATGGTCAATGCAGCGGTAATCGTCAGTGCCAGCACCGCCGGAAAAGGTGCTTCTCCATGATTATTGTTTGCATCCACCGGCTCTTTCTCAAACCAGGCCAAGTAAATAATTGGCAGAAAATAGGCCGCGTTGAGTACGGTACTGGTAATAATGGTTGCGATAGCGACGTAGTTGTTGGCCTGAAACGCACCCGCCAGGATGTACCACTTGGAAACAAAGCCACCGGTAGGCGGCACACCGATCATGCTTAGTGCGCCGATGGTAAACGCCGTCATGGTCCAGGGCATGCGACGGCCAATCCCGCGCAACTGGCATAGCTCAGTTTTTTTCGACGCCACATAAATTGCTCCCGCCGCAAAAAACAGAGTGATTTTGCCAAATGCGTGAGCAACCATATGCACCGCAGCACCAATTTCCGCCAAGGGTTTAAGAATAGCTGCAGCCATCACCACATAAGAAAGTTGAGCAATGGTTGAATAGGCCAGTAATCGCTTCAGGTTTTGTTGTCGTAAAGCCACAAGGCTCGCAACAACGATGGTAAATGCCGCAACATACAACAACCAGCCGCTGGAAGGCTCCGCGAACAAATACTCCACGCCAAAAATGTAAACAATAATTTTGGTAATGGAGAACACACCCGCTTTTACCACAGCAACCGCGTGTAATAGTGCGCTAACCGGTGTCGGTGCGACCATGGCCGAAGGCAACCAACGATGTACCGGCATAACGGCAGCCTTGCCGATACCGAATACAAACAGACCAAGTAACAAGCCGATTTCTGGCCCCTGTACTTTCCCAGCGAGAATACCACCCATGGTAAAGTCACCGGTGCCCGCTGAAATATAGGTCCAAATAATTGCCGGCAGGAACAAACCAATGGAAGTGGTGAGCAGGATACCGAGATATACTCGAGCCGAACGCACGGTTTTTTCATCCCCCTTGTGTGAAACAAGTGGATAAGTGGAAAGCGTAAGAACCTCGTAAAACAGAAAAAGTGTGAATAAATTAGCCGAAAACGCGATGCCCATGGTGGCGGAAAGGGCAATAGCGAAAAAAGTATAGAAGCGCGTTTGGTTTTTTTCTTTATTACCGCGCATATAACCAATGGAATAAATTGAATTCACTATCCACAACGCTGAAGCAAGCGCGGCAAACATCATGCCCAGAGGCTCAACGCGAAAAGCAATTTCAATACCCGGCACAATTTCACTGATACTAACTGCCGGTCGGCCACCCGCCTGCACCTCTGGCAATAAACTCCACACCACCCAGGCCAGCAAACCCGCAGTAAGCAGCGTAACAGATTCGCGCAAGTTAGCGCTAAAACGCCCTGCCAGAATAATGCCCAACGCTCCTAGCAGGGGAACGAGCAGCGCTGCAATGATCATCGCTGACGAACTCATGGTAAATGCCCTATCAGCGCACTTGCGGCAGAGCTTGATAGCGTCAGCGGTAGATCAGGATTAAGGCCAAAAAAGATATTTGCCAGCGCGGCCACCCAGGTAATCAACAAAATACCCAGTGGCGCCTCCTGTACGCTAGCGGCTCCATTTACCGGTGCCCGGAAATAAGCCAGCTCTACAATCCGCCAGATATAAACAACCGCCATTAGAGAGCCGATAACAATCACCGCTGTTAGCGCTATGCCTGCTGGCCCGAGAGACAACACTGCCGAAATCAGATACCACTTACTGATAAAGCCAGCCGTGCCCGGAACGCCGATAAAGCTTAAACCGCCCAGAAGAAATGCAGCCATAGTCCAGGGCATTGCTTTTGCGCTACCTGCAATATCATTCATTCGCAAATTGCCCAGCCGCAATGCCAGGCATGCGACAGCAAGAAATAAGCTGCCTTTGGCAATGGCGTGGTTAAAAATGTGCAAAATGCTCGCAGTAAGCCCGGCCATACTCACTAAACTGGCGCCCAGCATAATGTAGCCGATCTGCGCTACGGAGGACCAGGCCAGCAAACGCTTGAGGTTTTTTTCAAACATCGCCACAGCCGACGCGATTACAATAGCCAGAATCGCCAGGGGCATAAGGAAATTGGAAAACTGCACTTCGTGCCCAATCAGGTTCTGCTGAAATACAACGAAGTCGAATCGCAGTAGAACATATAAAGACACCTTTGTAGCGCAGGCCGCGAGAAATACAGTGACAGCATGGGGTGCGTAGGTATAGGCATTGGGCAACCAGATATGTAGGGGAAACACAGCGGCTTTTAGTGCCAGACCGACGGTAATAAAACCAGCTGCAACCAGCACCGGATTCTGGTCCGCCACTTCGTGAATTCGCAGTTCCATATCAGCCAGGTTAAGTGTGCCGGTCATCATATAAACAAGGCCGACACCAATTAAGTAAAAGGTGGCGCCGATGGTGCCGAAGATCAGATATTTAAATACCGCCGGCAGCGCTTTTCTATCTGGCCCACCCGCCACCAACACATAGCTGGCAAGGGAGGATATTTCCATAAACACAAAAATATTAAAAGCATCAGCGGAAACAGCAATGCCACTAAGCCCTGCCAAAGCAAGAATCCAGGCTGCGTAAAATAGCGCTTGCCGAGATCTTGCTATTTGTGCATCGATACTGTGATAGGCGGCAAACAAAGCTGCTGTCGAGGCGCCAGTCACTATCAGTAAAACAACCGCGCTTAGCGCGTCCACCTTCAACTCGATACCATAGGGTGCTGGCCAGGAGCCCATAAAATACTGGAAGTCCTGCCCGTTCAACACACCTAATGTAAGCGCGATGGCTATAATAAAGGCCATTAAGCTGGTCGCAGTCGCCGCCGCCCACGCCAGGCGCTGCCCGCGCAACAGCACAACGATGGGCGCCGCCAACAGCGGCACCACCACCTGCAGGGCGGCTAAGTGTTCACTTGGGTTCACGATTCGCGATCCTTAGCCAGAATGTCATCTTCTTCGATACTGCCGTAGGCTTCTTTAATCCGCACGACGATGGCGAGCCCCAGCGCGGTTGTGGACACGCCCACGACGATAGCAGTGAGAATTAATACCTGAGGTAAAGGATTGGAAAATATTTGATCCGTGACACCCTTTTGAACAATGGGTGCGGTTCCCCCTTCAACTTTATCCATGGTGATATACATAAGAAAAACAGCAGACTGAAAAATGGCTAAGCCCAGCAACTTCTTAATCAAGTTGTTTCGTACAATAACGGCATAAAAACCGACCATCAGCACAACAGCGAACACCCAATAATTATAATAACCCAGTAGTTCCATTAAAAATGCTCACGCGCCGCAAAGGCATGGAAAATTGATAAAAGTGCACCACAAACGGTGATACCAACGCCTGCCTCAATCAATAAAATACCAAGCTGTTGCCCGAACACCGGGTCGGAAGACAGCACCGAATAATCGAGAAAATTGCTACCCAGCAAGATGCCTGTTACCCCCACCAGCGAATAGAGCATGGCGCCCCCGGCAACCATACCCAGCAACACTGAATTGGGAATGGCCGCGAGCGCTCGCTGCTCGCCTTCCAGCAGAGCAAATAATATGATACCGGTGGCAATAATTGCCCCGGCCTGAAAGCCACCGCCTGGCCCATACTCACCATGAAACTGTACATATAAACCAAACAATATGATAAAAGGTAGCAAGAAACGGCCCACCACTTTGGGTATTAAATGGTGGCGCAAGCCAATGGACTCCGGCGGCGTACGGCGCGAACGCGTGTCCGATTCGTTGCGGGCACTGAATAAAAACAGGACGCCAATACAGGCTGCGAACACCACAAAAACTTCGCCGAGGGTATCGTAGGCTCGAAAACTGCCAAGTACCGCGGTGACCACATTGGGAATACCGATTAATTCCGGAGTTTCACTTAAATACCAGGGCGCCACGTGCTGATGCACTGGAGCCTGGGGATCACCCAACCTGGGCTTGTCGAAGGTTGCGTAAATCAAAACCAGAGCAGTCGCCACCACCACGCTGATGGCCAAACCTCTGGGAACTTCCACTTTTTTTTCCCGCTCGGCGGTGAGAGAAAGCGCACCCAGAAAAATAACCGTGGTCACCCCGGCGCCAATAGCTGCTTCTGTAAGCGCCACATCGGCTGCATCCAGAATAAAAAAATTGGCCGCCATAAGCAGGCTAAATATTGCCGTAAGCATAACCGCAACAAATAAATTCTCCGCGCGCACAATAGCAATCGCGGTAATCACCAGCAGCGTCAGCAGGAAAACAGCAAATATTATAATCACTGCACCTTACCCTCGCGCTTTTCATTTTCGTTATTTCCAACAATCGGTTTCACACCGGAGAGCAACGCTGCGTTAGCCAATGCGTATGATGCCGTCGGCCCGGTAAGCAAAAGGAAGATCAAAATTGCAACCAGTTTTATGGTGGCAAGGGATAAGCCCGCCTGCAGCATGACGCCACCGAGTATCAAAAAAGTGGCCATGGTATCCGTCACACTGGCGGCATGCATACGAGTATAAAAATTCGGCAGCCGCAAGGCGCCTACACCGCCCACCAGCACAAAAAAACCACCCGCGGTTAAAAGAACCCAGCTCAGCACATTAAGGATCTGCTCAGACATATTATTCCTCTTGCTCCTCAGGATGTGCGCTGGAGTGACTTTGGAAAAATTCAAGCACCGCGAGGATACCCACAAAGTTAATCAAGGCGTAGGTGAGAGCAAGATCCAAAAAGTCCGGTCGACCATAGAGGAAAGCGACAACCGACAGTAACAGTACTGTTTTGGTACCAAACATGTTAACCGCCAACACTCGATCATACACACTTGGGCCATAAAGCGCGCGAGCAAGTGCCAGCCCCATGGTGACCAGAATTGCGATGGATACAATAACGTACATACTCATTTTTCGGTAAGCTCGGCAGTGCGTTGGTTTATATTGCTGGCGATAAGCGCATCCGCGCCCTGTTGGGTAAGGCAATGTATGCGAAACTTACCCTGGTGTACATCAATGGTGACGGTTCCGGGTGACAAAGTGATGGAATTCCCCAGAATTGCCTGACCAACCGGGCCTTTCGGCGCGGCGTCCATTTCAATTTCGGTAGGGCTTATAGGTAACCTGGGGTCCAGGATAATGCGCGTCACATCAATATTGGATTTTACGATTTCAATAAACAGTGTGACCCAATATTTGGGAATGCGCGGAATAACATGGATTATGGTCGACTCTTGAAAAAAACCGGTTCGGTGCACCAGATAGACTGTGAACACACAAGAGACCACCCCCAACCCCATTACCAGAGGCTTGTAGAGGCCCGACCACAGCAACCAGACTGTCGCCAGTATCACCATCCATAACACGACTACGACGGCTTTGTTTCTTTCGCCGGATTGCTTTTGCTCCACGGTACAGTCCTTTTTTCTTTATTTTTTGTCTGCCAGGCAAGGGTAGTGTTTCTTCAACGAGTCGTAGACCACATCGCGTGCAGTGACACTCTTATCCATGTTTTTGCCTCTCTCTTTGAGTTCATTGGCGACATTAGTGACAACTTCTTTGAGAAGTACCGGATCTCCCAGACAAAACTCTGCATAACGTGCAGCTCGGTGGTATTCATCGCGGCTTGGCGACCGGGTGCGCATTACACGCTCGTGGAATGACTCCTTGCGCTTAAGTTCATTCTCAACATTCAGCATTACTCGGGCATCCGTCGCCACCGCGCCATCGATAAAGCCCTGTATATAGCGCGCACAGAACTCACCATCCAGGCTAGTACTTTGTTTGACGTAATTTTTACAGTGAGAAGCCAGCTCCTTCGCTGAGAGTACTTCAACGGACATGGCATTGTAGCTGGAAAGAAAAATCAGCGTAGCCATAAGGGATACAAATGGTGTTTTCATACCGGTAAGCTCCTTCGAATTTGGCGGCATGTGATATTTGATCATATTTAAGCGAACACCAACACACGACATATATTTCGTGTATCATACAGCGTACAATTTATTTGTTGCAAGAATTTTCGGTAAACCGGAGCTTGTCTATGAAAAACGGTGCAGGCTGGACCCTGTTGAGCAACCACGCACACGTCCTGGTGTGCCTGGCGGTAGATTCTCACATGCGCTTGCGCGAAGTAGCTGACCGCGTAGGTATTACGGAACGTGCTGTGCAGCGGATTATCACTGAACTGGAAGACGCTGGTATGCTAAGCCACAAGCGGGCAGGCCGTCGAAATCAATATCAGATTCATACCGAGCAAGCACTGCGCCACCCTCTGGAGCGCAAGTATACGGTAGGGTCTCTGCTGAGCGCAGTCACTGGCAACAATAGTCAGCCAGGGTGAGTTCGGCAACAAAAGAGCATCACCGGAGGTATTGGGTGTTACGCAGCTTTCCGCATCCGCACCTTAAACCCCACATCACTCACATTTTATAATAGTGGCAGTAGTTGCAATGCAATCAGTAGTGCCGAAGCAAAACCAAAACTAAACGCCGCTGCCTGCGTTTGAATAAATTGCGAGCGAGTCAACTCGAATCTAGGGCTAGCCATAAGGTATCTCCTGCTGTTTTGTTCTCTGTCTCTCGCCGGTATAGCCACACAATATTGTAACTATTAACTTGGCAATAGTTATTGTTAAGTTAATAGGCGGCGCACGGAAGCGCCGCCATTGCCCGCAGGGCAATGTAAGCCCTTGAAATACCAGCAAATTCACACATTTGCGCCAGTATTTCAAGGGCGTGCAATTAAATAGATAGGATC